>Ga0213865_10000286_pt1 | contig 34052 bp, 28 predicted proteins | sample PICome_6_FD_160100 | JGI IMG/M metagenome (GOLD analysis project Ga0213865, IMG submission 160100) | Coastal seawater microbial communities near Pivers Island, North Carolina, United States - PICO282 | ecosystem: Environmental > Aquatic > Marine > Coastal | place: USA: North Carolina...
TTCGTCAGGGTCTGTATCAATCTTCTGCCAATGATACAGACTGATACAAACAACTTAGAGCGTACAAAACACAGATCGAGGATTAAGAGTCAGAATTGAAGTCCGAAAAAATACAGGCCCGGTAATGAAAAAAGCAAGCACGCAAATCAAACTGGGCACCAAACTCCATAAAAATAGACAGCAAGCGCCAGTTGACGCATTATGCTTACCTGAGTTACAACCGCATCTAATTATCAGAGAATTGGCTCTGGTAAAATAATCCTTCAAAAAACCTGAACATAGACTAATGCAAGAGGGCCCTAATGAGTCACGTGTTAATTGTCGATGATGACCCCGACATCATCCAACCACTAAAACGCTTTCTTAGCGATCATGGCTTGCGGGTAAGCACCGCTGAGAACGGCAGGAACATGCGGCAGGTTATCGAGAACAGCGCCATTGATATTATTCTGCTGGACGTCATGATGCCTGGTGAAGATGGCTTGATGCTGTGCAGATATGTGCAAGAAAAATACAAAATCCCCGTTATCTTGCTGACGGCTCTATCTGATGATGACGACAAAGTGGTCGGGCTTGAGATGGGCGCCGACGACTACATAACCAAGCCATTTAACGCGCGAGTTCTGCTGGCACGGCTCAAAGCGGTCTTGCGACGCTGCGATAGCGACGGCTCGGAGTTAATAGAAGAGGAGGAAGTGATCGCTATTGAATTCGGCAACTGGACCTTAGACGTCTATCAGCGAGAAATCCTAGACAAAGACAGTGTTTCAGTAGCGCTCAGTTCCGCGGAGTATCGGTTGCTGCAGGTTTTTTTACAAAGACCTCAGCGCATTTTATCGCGCGAACAACTGCTTGATCTGACTCATGGGCGTGAAGCCAAAGCATTCGACCGTAGCATTGACAACTTAATCAGCAGATTGCGCCGCAAGGTAGAGATTGACACTGCGAACCCGAAAGTTATAAAAACTGTTAGAGGTGGCGGCTATACACTTGCAATGCCGGTTACTAAAATTTACAAAAATGCCTAATAAATTAGCCAGCCAAATAATATCTCTCATTCTGTTCATGCTACTTAGCACGCAAATATTGATATTTTTCATCTTCCTTATCGAAACAGACTTCCATGAGATTATACAAGAGCGCATAGATCAGGGGCGCTACATAAATCAGATGGTGTCAGCGGTTGATGTCATAGAAAACAGCGAATTCCGCGATAGCTTTGCCCTCAACTCCTATCGAATAAAGTTCTTTGTAGTGGACTCCCCTATATTCGATACACAGCAACTTACCGAGGGCGACCAAATACTGACACAGCGTTTACGAGATAAATTCGGCGCCGAATATCCCGAGGCAGCAATGCAGTTAATTTACGAGCCGCAATCGCGAATTAACATCGCAGTTGGAAACTTCTTCGATTATCTCGAGCGCAAAATAGGTAGCGAAAAAGCGGCTTACTCCGATGTAGTTATTTTGCAATCACAAGCCCAATTAAGTAACGGACGCTGGGTCATCATGCTAGTTTTAGATATTTACCCCTACCCCATGTGGATCGCCGAAGCTTTAAAACCGCTGTCGATATTCACGGCAATATTCATTTTATTTTCAGTCATCATCGTCCTCGGCATCACCAGCCCACTGGGCGAAATGGCGAAGATGGCGAATAGGCTGGGCATCGGCGAAAAAGTCGATGAATTAAGGCTACGAGGCCCTATCGATATTCAAAATGTAATCTCTGCTTTTAACACCATGCTTAAACGTGTGACCAATGTGAACGACCATCGCGCTAGGGCGCTGGCAGCGATTTCTCATGACCTGAGAACCCCACTTACCTCTATGCGCCTGCAAGCTGAGTTTATTGCGGAAGGAGATATTCAAGAGAATATTTTCAAAAAGATCGATGAGATGGAACAGATCTGTAAAGCCACTGTAACCTTTGCGCTGCAGGATTCATGGGCCGAGAAAACTAGGGCTTTTGATATAATCTCACTAGTCGATTCAATCTGCTCTGATTTACTCGAGCAAGGCCTAGCAGTTGGGTTTGAACCCACTGAGAAGCTCGCCATTTCTGGTCGACCCGTTGCTTTGAAGAGAGCCATCGTTAATTTAATTAAAAATGGCGCGGAGTATGGGAAGTGCGTTGATGTATCTATTATTCAAACAGATAAAACCCTTGAGATCCATATCGTCGACAATGGAGAAGGCATACCCTTAGAAAAAATGGAAACTTTATTTTCGCCGTTTGAACGATTAGAGGATTCGCGAAACAGAGAGTCAGGAGGCCTAGGATTAGGCATGGCAATAGCGCGGTCGGTGGTGCGCTCTCATGGCGGCGAAATTGAGCTAAAAAATATTGAAGGTAAGGGGCTTGACGCTATTATAATTTTGCCGCTTTCTCGGACTTCAGTAAACTAGGTCCCACTGAGTGTGATTATCATAATCTCGTTGATTTAAATTGCCGCCAACTTCATCGCCATACCCCAGCGTATAAACTCGATAAGTATCATTCTCTGGTCGGTACTCATAGCGATAGGGTCTATACCAAATATCTGATGGGACTTTGGTTATGTACTTGCCGACTAATGACGTTAGGTTTTCAGGATAGCGGCCATTATCTCTCTTATATTCTTCCACAACAGAAACGACACTCTGAATATCCATTTTAGTTTTGATCACATTCTCATAGCGGCCTGTTGCGGTCTCGTTGTACATAACCAAACCGATGGTAAATAGAGCCAAGACAAATACGCAGACAGCTGCAACCACGAGAATTTTTGATGCGATGCTCACAAGGCGAGCGGTAAAAGTCATGCTGATTAACCTTTTACTAAAAATATAAAAATACCGCACACAACCATTAACAAAAAATTGCGGCTAGTGCCTTTTCAAATTAAGGCTTTGAAGTAAACCTGATTTAGACCAGAGCCGTCAACAGCCAATATACTTGGAGACTGTAGGCATTGGGCCTCATCTACGCGAAACTCGGAATTGCAACTTATTTCTACGGCTGATGCTTTTATTGCCGCTCAAGGACGCCAAAACTGTTATCAGCCTGCAACTTTTCGCCAGAGCCAGCCTACGCAGCACTGCTGGATGCCCTTGGGCCGGCGGCCACCTAAATTCACGCCGCTAAATCATTCCCAAAACAGTCATTTGCCAGCTTCCGAGGCTCTTTGTATCAACATGTATCAAAATATCCAAGTGATACGGGCAGTTACGCGTAAAAATCCCAACGGCCAACTAGCCACGGTAGAATTTACGGTTAGAAGATGTGTTTCACATTGAGCACGTTATGAGTACTCTAAGAATAAAGGTTGCCTAAGGTAATTGTATTTTGTTGAAGGGGAGCAAATGAAAAAGCCAAATCTAAAAAAAATGATCAGCCGCAGTGTCCTAGTGATAAGTTTTGGCATGGCGGTTGCTGGCTGTAAATTGGACGACGATACGATTGACGATGTTCCCCCCAAGCTTCTACTCAATGGTGAAGCAGAAATAACGATTAGCAAAAATTACCCCTATGTAGAGCTTGGCGCAATCGCCGACGACAACATTGATCGCAATGTGTCAGTCACCATCACGGGAGCTGAAGCAGTAGACACCAGTGCCGTAGGAAGCGTGTACATCATCACGTACACCGCACGCGATTCGGATGGTAATACAACAACGGTAACCCGAACCGTCACGATAACCGATGACACTGAAACACCCACGATTACTCTGAACGGAGATGAGGTGGTTAATGTCGTACAAGGACAAAGCTATACCGATGCTGCCGCGTTGGCGTCTGACAATGTCGATGGCGAGATAAACCTAATCGGCCAAATCACTCTCGACGGCGCGGATCAGGATGAGATAGGCACCAACAGTCCTATTGGCACCGTATACCTCATTACCTACTCCTATACCGATGTCGCCGGCAACGAAGCACTTGCAGCCACTAGGACAGTCAACATTGTCGCTGAAACTATAGTGCTAAATGGCACCGCCGCCGCAGGAGCTGCCATGGTGGGCTTAGTTGAAGCCAAAGGCGCGCAAGATACGGTGGCATCAACTCAAATCCAAGCCGATGGCAGCTTTTCAGTCGATGTCACTGCATTAACAGCACCGTATCGCTTGCGCGCCACAGGCACCGTAGGCGGCCAGGCTTACACGCTGCACTCCTATGCGAGCGATGCCTCTACCACCATCAACGTCACACCCTTCACCGACCTTATTGTGGCAAATACTGCGAATATTTTGGCAAGTGATTTTTATAGCAACGGCCCAAGCACCGGCCTTCTACCAGCCGATTTAGCCGCACAAGAAACAGAACTTCAAGCGAAAATACAAACGGTTTTAACGGGCCTTGGGCTTGATGCAGAGGTAGACCTGCTAGCCACACCATTTACTGTCGACTACCAAGGCCTCGATGCCGCACTGGAGTTAGTCAGTATTACGATTAATGAAAGCACCTTGATCGCCACCATAACCTATGTGTTAGATGGATCCTCCATTACTGACGATATCACTGCCAGCGGAGAAGCCGCTGCACTTGCAGTAAGCGATGTTAATGCATTGATTGAGGCAGTTACCGATACCGCCTCAATAGCCGAAATCTTTAGTTCATTGGCCGCTGCTTTCACGGGAGGGGCACCGATCGCGGAAGACTTATCAGCCTACTTCGCAAGTAATTTTCTTTCAGGTGGAGAGAATTCAGAAGCGTTCGCAGCGTCAGTAACGGCAGACCCTCAGTGGCTAGATATCTCTTTTGCTAGCTTAGTTGTTAGCAGACTCGATTCAAATGCCGGCTTTGCTGAAGTGAGCTTTAATTTTAATTATGCCAGCACACCAGAGGTGGATGCAGCGGTTGACACATGGCTAGTCAACCGCGACGAAGTGCTTGGCTGGCAACTATCAGGTAATCAACAAATAATTTTTGATGATTTCGAAACTGATTTAGGCGGTTGGAGTTCATGGGGGCCAGGTACCGTAACCCTAGACACCACAACAGCCCATACTGGCAACGGCAGCTTAAAAATGACGGGGCGCACCGCACCCTATGTGAGTCCCCGTTTGTTTACCACGGGGCAACTAACGCAAGGCACAACCTACGAGCTATCCGTATGGGTCAAGTTTGCCGCAGGTGGCAGTGGTCCTATTGGGATTAAATCAAGAAAAATTGATGACGATCCTGGAGCCAACGGTCAAGGCCAAACCTACGGCACAGTTGCGCCGGATATCGAAGCATCCGATACCGAATGGACTCAGTTAAGCGGAACCTACACTCACAACATTATTGGCACTGAGCAGGAATTATATTTCAACGTGAAGGGCCCTGCAGATCTCAGCATGGATTACTACATCGATGACTTTGTCCTTATCGACCCATTGAGCGCACGACCCGACACCACGCCTCCTGTTATTACCATTACCGGCTCTAGCACTGTTTCGGTGATTATCAATGAACCGTACAACGATGAAGGAGCAACCGCTATCGATGCCGCTGACGGGGTAGTGACGGTTGTTACAGCCGGCTCAGTTAACACCGCTGCGTTAGGAGAGTACCTCATTAGTTACACTGCGATTGATGCCGCGGGCAATGAAGCAACAGCCATAAGAACGGTTAACGTAGTTGAAGATGGCGGTAGCGTGGCAGAGATAATCAGCAACCCCGGCTTTGAAGACGGCTCAACCAGCGGTTGGGCCTCGGTAGGCGGCGCAACGATTGCAATCGAACCTAGTGAATCTAATACCGGTGAGTACAGTGCAAAAATAACGGCGCGAAACTTTCCTTACAGCGGCATCAAACAGGCTCTCCAAGGCAAACTAAACGCTGGCAGTACCTACGCCATCTCTGCCTGGGTTAAATTAGAAAATGCAGGCTCAGCTACAAATGCGGTGCTGTCACTTAAGTTGCTAGGGGTTTCAAGCTTCCCTAACATTGAAACCGTTGAAGTATCGGGTGACGAATGGACTCTCCTTTCAGGCACTTATACTGTGACATCAACAGATATCGATTTTCTTCGTATCACTGTCCCAAATGATTTAACCGCCAACTATTATGTGGACGATGTTTCAGTGATGTTGATGCCATAAGCAGTTGCTGCTGACGCAATGTACTTAATCTAACGGCTGATCATAGCCAAGTCATGTTGAAGCAGCGCGATTGGCATACTATATAAACGAATGCAGAACCAATAACAATTTAAGAACACTGGGGAAAAAGATGCTCCGTAAGCAAACCAAAATAATCGCTTTTAAATCCATCATGGTTGGCTCGTGCTTTGCCTTCAACTTTTCGAGCACTGTCGTTAACGCGCAAGAACAAGTAACCTCCGAGCAACCACAAGACGACATGCAAGAAGTTGTCGTTACCGGGATTATCTCTAGTCTTAAAAAACAATTAAAAGACAAGCGCGATGCGAATCAGATTAAAGATGTAATTAGTGCCGAAGACATTGGGAAATTACCTGACGACAATCTAGCAGAAGCCTTGCAACGCATTACCGGCGTGCAAATTAGCCGCGACTTTGGTGCAGGCGATGGTGTCTCCATTCGTGGGCTAGATCAAAACCGTGTAGAAATCAACGGGCAGTCAACCATGGGCTCTAATGGTGAGAGCCGCGGCATAAGCTTTAATGATCTGGCACCGGATGCGTTTAGCAGCATTGAAGTGATAAAAACGCCTATGGCTAGTATGACCGAGGGATCACTAGGCGGAACCATCAATTTAAAAACACGCCGCGCATTAAATTCTCGCGGCAACGTGCTAAGCGGCCGCATTCAAACTGAGTTTGTTGAAGATGCCTCCGCCACCAACACCATGGCCTCGATTTTTAGTAGCACTCGTTGGGATACTGCATTCGGGCCAATGGGAATCACCACCTCCCTCACGTATCAACCGCAAACACGAAGCAGAGATACCTCGGAAATGCGCTGGAAAAGCTATACGGGGAGAAGTGTCACCGACGCGAGCGGCACACAAATATCGGGGGCAGGCGAAGAAATTTTCGCGCCACAGCAAATTAAGTATCAAGCTTGGCAGCGAGAGCAAACACGGTCGGGCATTGTGTCTGGATTTCAATGGAGACCATCGGATATTTTAGAGATCAACCTTGATGCAAACTATAATGAATTTGATATTTCAACCGCCAGTAATTCAGTGCAAGCCACGTTCAACAATGGCAGCACGGCTTACACGAATGCCGTACTCACCAGTAACCGCACGCTTCTAGCCGCCGACGTTAACACCGCTTATGGTAATACCAATGGCTGGGCGCAAGACAGCGACAGAAAATCCTATGGTTTTGCACTGGGCGCAAAATACGACTTCGATACATTGAAAATAGATATAACGGCAGGTAAATCTCACGGACAAACCAAACAAAATAATTCCTTTTTTAGCACGCCAATTTTACCTAATAACCGACAAGTGTCCTACGCGCTGACCGAAACCGATGTTCCAACTCTGCGCTTTACCCAGCCTAACTCCGAAGGCGTATTGGTCCCGATAGACACTAGTAATATTGCCAGTTACAGCATCGCTGAATTGCAACTTCAAGATGGATATCTGGAAAATGATAACGCTGAGTTTAAAGTCGACTTCACATTGGAAATCGATGGTAAGCACTTGTCATCGATTCAATGGGGCGGACGATACGCTGAGCGCGAAGCTTCGCGCACACGAGATATAATCCCTGATACTCGCGCCAATCCAGATGATCCTGGCGAATTATTCCAAGGCGACCTCGTCGTTGATGTACCTGCAATTGCACGCAGAATGATTGCGTTTCCCGGTGACTTTTTAAACGGTTTCTCCGGTGGCAGCTACGACTATTTAGCACCCTACAATGGGGACTTTTGGTCTAACCCAGACATTTCAGAACTTTATGGCATTGACTTAAACAATGATCTTGAAAAAGAAATTGGCTATGGTTATGAGATCAAAGAACAAACTAACGCCGGTTATGTTCAGGCTAACTTTGAAAGTTATTTTTTAGATATTCCTTATTCTGCCAACATAGGCTTGCGCATGGTTGATACAGACCTCGACTCATCGGGCGAGCTGCGAAAAAGTATTAGCGGCGTGCTAACAGGAGAGCCCACATCTGACAGGAATTATTATTTAGACGCCTTGGGCAGTGCCAATATCGCTTTTGCAATAAAAGACGATTTTCTATTGCGCTTCTCAGCCGCCGACGTCCTGTCGCGCCCAAGAATCGCAGATCTCAGCGCGTCCACAAAGGTCAACACAGGTGACAATACGGGAAGAGCAGGTAACTCATCCTTAGAACCTTTTCGCGCAAGGCAATATGATATTTCTTTTGAATGGTATGGCAGTGAAACTGACTATTTGAGTGCGGCAATTTTTTATAAAGATATCGAAAGCTTTATCATTCGCTCTAGTGAAGAGCGAATAGTTGATGGCGCTATATACGACATAACATCGCCCTATAACGGCGAAGGCGGCACAGTCAAAGGTTTTGAGCTGGCTTTCACCAAAACTTTCGGGTTTCTTGGCAACTATTTCAGCGGCATGGGGTTAACTGCGAGCTACACGTATGCCGACAGTGAAACCCCCAACAGAAACATCGTCACAGGCAAGCCTCTGCCTTTGGAAGACCTGTCCAAAGATAGCTATAACCTTATCGGCTTTTATGAATATGAGCGCTTCTCTGCGCGCATTGCCTACAATTGGCGTTCGGAGTTCTTAGACAAAACGCAAGGTTTTAATCAGCAACCAGAAACAGAACGAGATAGAAGCCAGTTGGATTTTTCTGCCAGCTATAAATTGAGTAACAAAATACGCCTTGCTCTTAACGGCATTAATTTATCTAGGGATGCTAACGACAAATACCAACTGTTGGAAGAGCGCGACTTTAAAAAGACTTCTTTCGGCCGCCGATATACGCTCAGCCTAAGCGCAAGACTTTAATTGGAAAGTATCGCTGCATGCCCAGATATTTTCTAACACACATTACAAGAGCGTATGAAGCTCGCTACAAAGAGGTTGATGCGTAAAGCGAGTGCAGAGAATTATTAATCAACTAGGTATTTGTAATGCACTAACACTGAAACCAATTATGCTCATAAAAAATAAAAGCGCACTATTATTGAGGAAGCAATGAAAAAAACGATAGGATGTTTAACAATCTCAATTCTATTGAGTGCTTGCAGTAACATAACCCAGGTGGATTCACCAAATGTTAAAAAAATAGTCACTAGCCAGCCCAATGTGGTGCTTGTGTTGGCCGACGATATGAGTTGGTTTGATGTGGGAGCTTATCATCGACAATTTGACTATGCGCCTAAGAATGCCATCACACCCAATATCGACAAAATTGCCGATCAGGGTATGCTGTTCACGCGGGCGTTTACCGGCACAGCAATGTGCGCCGTAACGAGGCAACAGTTATACACTGGCCTTTACCCTGTTCGCAATGGTGCATACGGAAATCATACCCGGGTCTATGATAACGTTAAAAGTGCCGCGCATTATTTTAAAGATATGGGTTACCGAGTAGGCTTAGCCGGCAAAAAGCATATCTCACCTAGGGCGGCCTTTCCTTTTGAGATGGCGGGAAAAGAAAACAAAACTGCTAAGGGAGAATCTTCGTTTGGCATTGAAGTCACCCGCGAGTTTATGGCCAGAGATAATGCACAGCCATTTTTCTTAGTGGTGGCATCAGCCAACCCTCATGGGCCCTGGAATCGCGGTAATAAAAAACAATTTCCTGAAAAATCTATTACCGTACCGCCATTTCTGAATGATACGAAAGGTGTGCGGCATCGGCTATCGCAGTACTTAGCCGAAGTATCGGACCTCGACCGGGAAGTGGGCTTGCTAGAAGATGAGCTCGAAAAATTGGGCATTAAAGACAATACGATTTTTATTTTCACCAGCGAGCAAGGTAGCAGCCTCCCTTACGGCAAATGGACCAATTATGATTCTGGCCTGCGCACGTCGTTTATCATTCGCTGGCCTGGAAAGATAGCTGCAGGCTCAAAAACGAACGCAATGATTGAATATGTTGACGTGGTGCCTACGCTCACCGATCTTGCTAACAACAGCATCCCAGTCAACCTCGACGGTAAAAGCTTTAAGAAGGTACTAGACGGGATAACGGACACCCATAAAGAATACGTGTTCGGAATTCAAACTAGCTTTAACGTTCATGAAGGCGCTGCCTATCCGATACGCTCAGTACGAGGGTTCAAGTATAAGCTGATTCACAATTTACTTCCGAATAATGATTTCTCGAATGTGGTAACAGCCAACCCTTGGTTTAGAGAGGAACTTCGCGCCGAGAAGAAAATGGGGCGAGATAACTATGCCCGCTATGTCAAGCGCCCCGAATATGAGCTTTACGATATTGTGAACGACCCTTTTGAACAGGTGAATATTATTGATCAGCCGCAGTATGCCAGCGAAGCTGTAACGCTCAAGGAGCGACTATCAGCATGGATGCTCGCACAAAATGATTCAGGGGTGGAAAAGGAGCTGTCGGTTTGTGAGCGTAAGGCATTTCCACATAAAAGATGTCCCTAAAAAATCCAGGGTTAAAAATAGCTACCTACATTAAAATTCACGGATATTTAATACACAATGAAAAAAATGATCACCGTCACGATCCTCTCGCTGTCGCTACTGGGTTGCAAACATAGCAACCCACTAACTGCAGACGATCCTGCGACAGGACAAGGCCTACACGAAACCTTTGCTGGTCATTTCATGATTGGCACAGCACTGTCTGAGCCACAAATTTTAGGCGCCGATAGCTCAGCTCGAAAACTTGTCAAAAAAGAGTTTAATGCCGTGACGCCCGAAAACGTCATGAAGTGGGAGCTTATTCATCCGAAACCGGAAAGCTATGACTTTGTGGCCGCAGATGCATTAGCGAATTATGCGGCGGAGAACAATTTATTTTTGCTGGGACACACTTTGGTTTGGCACGCCATGACGCCCAAGTGGGTTTTTGAAAAAAAAGACGGCTCTGCCGTATCGCGTGAGGTGCTACTCAACTACATGCAAGAACACATTAGGACGGTTGCAGGTCGCTACCAAGGGCAGGTGGATGCATGGGACGTTGTCAATGAGGCGCTCAATGAAGATGGCAGCCTGAGGGAATCGCCCTGGTATACGATAATCGGTGATGATTATATTGAGCGGGCCTTTACACTCGCTGCGCAAACAGCACCAAACACAGCTCTATATTACAACGATTACAACTTATTCGAACCGGCCAAGCGAGCGGGAGCGATTAAACTGATTAAAAGGCTTCAGGCCAAAGGTATTCGAGTCGATGGCATTGGTATTCAAGGTCACTATGGCCTTGATTATCCTGATCTAGACGAATTCGAACAATCAATTATAGAATTTGCCGCCCTAGGCATCGATGTTGTTATCAGTGAATTGGATATTACAGTGTTGCCCTTCCCAAAAAAAGAAAATCAAGGCGCTGACATTTCCATGAAGGTGAAACTCAAAGCCGAGCTTAATCCCTACACCAAAGGCTTGCCGGCCGTGATTGAGCGACAGCTAGGAAAGCGCTATGAGGAATTATTTGCCGTATTAAACAGGCACCAAGATAAAATTAGTCGCGTGTCGTTTTGGGGCGTATGTGATGCTAATACCTGGCGCAATGATTGGCCAGTTAAGGGCAGAACAGATTACCCCCTATTGTTTGATCGAGACATGAAGAAAAAACCATTCGCCTCGCGCTTAGCGCCGACTATGTAGCTAGGGGCAGAGTGAGCAGCTTTAACATGAAAGCCATGAGTATGTTTGACTCACTTAAAAAATCATCATGCAACGTTCTTATTGCCTGCTTCATTGTGCCAAGTATTTCTGGGGCGAACGATATACAAAAAAAACCGGAACAGGCGCAACAGAAAAAGCCAAACATTTTGTGGATAGTCAGTGAGGACAATAGCCCACTGTTAGGTGCCTACGGCGATAGTTTTGCAACAACTCCTCATATTGATCAATTAGCGCAACGATCTATCGTTTACGATAATGCGTTTGCCAATACCCCCGTGTGTGCCCCAACTCGGTTTTCGATATTAACCGGCCTGCATGCAAATGTTATGGGCACAGGCAATATGCGCAGCCGGAATAGAGTTCCCGCTTTCGTCGAGCCTTACACGCACTATTTGCAAGCAGCGGGCTATCATGTCACTAACGATAACAAAACCGATTACAACTATGCCACAGCGGTTACTGAGGCAGGCAAGGCACTCACTTATAGCCAGTGGCAAGTTCTCGATAGCAAGCTTTGGAATCAAGGCACTTATACTGACCGCTCACCGGAGCAACCTTTTTTTCACGTTTATAATATTTTTGAATCACACGAAAGCCGACTGCATAGCCCCATTAAAAACAGGAAGCACGACTCCAGCCAAGTAGCCCTGCCGCCCTATCATCCGGACACGCCTGAAATCAGGGCCGATTGGGCACAGTATTATGATCGTATAACCCAGATGGATGCGTTGGTAGGGGCAAAACTAGCTGAACTCAAGGCCGCCGGAGAGCTTGAGGATACCATCGTGTTTTACTATTCTGATCATGGCGGCGCACTGGCTCGAAGTAAACGTTTCGTTTACGACACGGGCACAAAAATCCCCTTCATGGTTCATGTGCCCGCTCAATTCAAACATTTAGTCCCGCACCCCATGGGGGAAAGAACGGCACAGATGATTGATTTGGTGGACTTAGCCCCAACATTGCTTTATCTGGCTGGGGCAGAAAGCCCTAGCCATATGCATGGCGAAAATATTTTTTCTGAGAACACAAAGAATCAAAAAGAACATGCTTACCTTTACCGTGGCCGTATGGATGTGCGTATCGATTTGGTCCGAGCCTTGCGTGGTAAACGGTTTAAATATATTCGCAACTATATGCCGCATCGCCCTAACGGCCAGCACCTAGAATATCTTTGGAAGGCAGCCTCGGTCCGATCGTGGCAAGAGGAATGCCAACAGGGTCAATGCAATAAAACGCAACAGCGATTTTGGCAAGCGAGGCCAGCAGAAGAGTTATATGACACCCGTGCCGATAAGTGGGAGGTTAACAACTTGGCAGACAGTCCACTTTATACAGACACACTACGGAAGATGAGAGCAGCATTAAGTCGTGAGAATCGGGGCTATAAAGATGTAGGGTTTATTCCGGAAGGCGAATTGGCGGCACGCACCAGGGACATCACCGCCTATGAACTAGTAAGACAAGATGGCTTTCCGATCGAGCTAATAATCGATACAGCCGAAATTGCTAGCCTCGGCAACCAAAAAAATATACCGCTGCTTAGCCAGCGGCTTGAGCACCCAGAAGCGAGCGTGCGTTATTGGTCCGCGGTAGGTCTCAATATTTTAAAAGAAAAAGCCAGACCCTCAATACCCTTGCTTAAAAAACGATTGAAAGATACCTCAGCCGACGTCCAGATCGCTGCTGCAGAAGCGCTGATACAGTTAGGCGCCTCTGAACAAGCACTTTCCGTCCTGATGAAACAATTAGAAAATGCGTCCCCAACAGTTAGAATACATGCGGCTAATGCAGTTAACGAAATCGGCGACAAGGCCAAGCCCATTGCGGCAGAGCTGCAGGCAATGGTTGCAGCAATGGAAGCGCGAAAAGCTCAGGGCAAATTGCTTGGAGAAAATTACTTGCTCTCGGCACTGTCACACACTGTGGGCGAGCTATGCACAGCCGAGTGCCAAATCAGCGGACTTCGGTACTGAACCCATAGCCACCTTACAACCCTTAGCGGCTCCTTTGATCAAGCGAGCCATTATTTTAAAAATCAGTTAAATCAATGGGCTATATCAATTAACCCCATTGTTTATCAAGCTAAATACTTGCCAAGAAAAGCGGGCAATGATATGTTAGCGCTAACATTTCTAGTCTAGCATGTGTGCCGTTCGACCCAAATATAGCTGCGCGTATAGCTGACCAAAATAAAGGGTCCAGCCACCCATCTTTAATGTCCCACCAATAACGAATCTAGCAGGAGCAGAACATGAGCGAGCAGTTTTTTAACAACGTAAGCACAATCAAATTTGAAGGCCCAAATAGCACAAACCCTTTTGCTTTTCGCTATTACGACGAAAATCAATTAGTGCTCGGAAAAACAATGAAAGAACATCTGCGCTTTGCCGCGTGCTACTGGCATAACTTTTGTTGGGCGGGCTCTGATATCTTTGGTGCGGGCACCTTTGATCGGCCATGGATACAAAACACTGGCAATCAATTACAGTTTGCCGAGCAAAAAGCACAAGCTGCCTTTGAATTTTTTGAAAAATTAACCATTCCCTATTTTTGTTTTCACGACGCGGATATTGCCCCGGAAGGCGAATCGCTAAAAGAATTTCACGCTAACGTGAATCATATGGCCGATATTTTTGAAAGAGAGATGGCACGCACAGGCGTTCAATTACTTTGGGGAACGGCCAATTTATTTTCAAATCCGCGTTTTTGCGCCGGTGGATCAACTAACCCCAACCCGGAGTTATTTACCTATGCCGCAGCGCAAGTGAAGCATGTGATGGACGTCACCCATCGCTTAGGCGGACAAAATTATGTTCTGTGGGGTGGTCGCGAAGGTTACGATACGCTGCTCAATACTGATCTTCGCCAAGAAGGCGAGCAGTACGCGCGCTTTCTCAAGATGGTGATTGAACATAAACACAAAATTGGTTTTAAAGGCACGTTGCTCATCGAGCCCAAGCCGCAAGAGCCCACTAAGCATCAGTATGATTACGACACCGCAACGGTAGCTGGCTTTCTTCACAAGCACGGCATTCAAAATGAAGTGAAAGTGAATATCGAAGCAAACCATGCAACGCTAGCAGGGCACAGCTTTCATCATGAGATCGCCACTGCATGCGCCGAGGGCATAATGGGTAGTGTTGATGCCAACCGTGGCGATATGCAAAACGGTTGGGACACCGACCAATTTCCTAACGATGTAGCCGAATGCACTCTGGTGGTATATGAAATATTAAAAAATGGCGGCTTTGATACGGGCGGATTCAACTTTGACACTAAATTACGCCGTCAGTCGTGTGCGCGGGACGACTTATTTATTGCTCACGTGGGTGGCATGGATACTTTGGCCAAGTCTCTATTAAATGCGGCAGAATTAATCGCAGATGCTCCATTGGCTGATTTTGTTGATAAGCGGTATGCAGGATGGAAAGGTACGCTGGGCAGCAGCATTATGGCCGGAGAACAAAGTCTGGAGAGCCTGTCGAAGCTAGCACTTGAAACAGACCTCAATCCTACTCAAATCTCTGGTCGCCAAGAATTGTTAGAAAATATTGTGAACCGTTATATTTAAATATTGGGTCTGCTAGTGCTATAGTGGCGCGATTATTTTTGCAAGAAACCACCGCGCCACTATTTTTGCACTCGCCATACATTCAAAACTCGACTATTTGAGCGACCCATCATGAATTTATTAGACCAGTTAAAAGAAGTCACCACTGTAGTTGCCGACAGCGGCGATGTCGATTCCATTAAAGCTTTAAACCCTACCGATGCAACCACCAACCCTTCGTTAATTTTACAGGCGGCAAAACTGCCTCAATATCAGCATTTAATTAAAGATGCTATTGAGAAATCTGGCAACGATGTCGATGATATTTGCGACCAGCTCATTGTTAATTTTGGTTGCGAAATACTAAAGCACATACCTGGACGCATCTCATCGGAAGTCGATGCTCGCTTGTCGTTTGACAAGGAAGGCAGTATTGAAAAAGCACGCAAACTGATCGGCCTCTATAAAGAGGCAGGCATCGATAAAAGTCGAATTCTGATTAAGCTAGCCTCAACGTGGCAAGGAATTAAAGCGGCTGAGCAACTCGAAAAAGAAGGCATTGCTTGCAATCTAACGTTATTATTTTCTAAAGCACAAGCCATTGCTTGCGCAGAAGCGCAGGTTACATTGATATCGCCTTTTGTTGGTCGAATATTAGATTGGTATAAAAAAAATGAGGGCAAAGAATTTATTGGGGCCGACGACCCAGGTGTTAAATCAGTAACCGGTATTTATAACTATTACAAACAATATGGCTATAAGACTGTAGTGATGGGGGCTAGCTTTCGAAATACCAGCGAAATCATTGAATTAGCGGGCTGCGATTTGTTGACCATTTCACCCGCCCTGCTAAACGAGCTACAAGCCACTGAAGGCACCTTAATCACCAAACTCCGCTCTGATAATATTTCTATCAAAAGTCGCGATTCACTAGTGGCCTTAACTGAAGCCACGTTTGCTTGGCAACATAACGAAGATCCAATGGCTTGTGAAAAACTTGCCGAAGGCATTCGTAACTTTGCCAAAGATCAGGCCATACTCGATGGTCTGGTTGGCGATCTCATCAGTGACAAAATAACGGCCTAATAGCGCTTTGTACGAACTGTGGCTGAGTCAAAAGAGCGTATTAATGCTTGGGTTTTTAGGCGGGAAAAAACCTACTCAGCAATAGTAGCGGTGGACTCTCGTTCAATAATTTCGAAACCCAGAACATTGCGGTAATTATCGCGGTCTTTGCCTTTCTCCTCTAGCGACTTACCTGAAGCAATAATAGTCACCGCTAGCTCGGCCATTTTTTGAATGGGCTGCCGGACCGTAGTAAGGTTTGGATAGACCGAGACCGCCATGTGCCCATCATCGAAACCCGCAATCGACAAGGCCTCGGGAACCGCGAGTCCATGCATATGCGCAACGGATAAAACAGCTGCCGCCATATCATCATTGGCAGCGAAGATAGCGGTCGGCTTCTCTACGGCCGATAATATTTTTTTAGCAGCCGCTAAGCCTGATTCATAAGTAAACAAGCCTTGCTCAACAAAATCCGGGCAGACAGTAATTGCGTTAGCACTTAAAGCATCGAGATAGCCTTGATAACGCAATCGACTAGCACCCTGATTTGGATTGCCAATAATATGTCCGATTTTGGTGTGGCCCTGCCGAATTAACCTTTGAGTCAAATCAAAACTCGCTTGATAATCATCCATACAAATATACGGTGATACGTTCAACTGCGTCTCGGGCGCAATGCGCACGAAACGGGCGTTGGCGCTTTGTAGAGCAGCCAGTAACTTAGGGTCATCACACACAGGCGGTAATAAAATCAGCCCATCAACCTGGGTGACATCAAGCAGTTCTTGCACTGATGCGATCGACCGATCGTGGTCATCATCCATTTGGTCTACCACTAGATGGTGCCCACTTGAGCGGCAACTCTTTAAGCCGCTTAATAAAAACTTACTCATGTAAGAATTATCTAAATCAACATAGAGCAAGCCAATCAAATAAGATTTATTGCCTGCCAAGCGGCGCGCATCAACATTAGGCCGATAATTTAGCGCCTTAACCGCCTGCATCACTAACTCGCGCTTAGCATCGCTTACTTTAACGCGCTGACTCAAGACTCGAGAGACTGTCATACTCGACACTCCGGCTTTTTCGGCCACATCTTGTATGCGTGCTCGCTTGGGCGCTGTCATATAATTAACTCCCCTAGCATTAATATCTTCACAACAAGTTAAACTCTAACAAATAAAAGCAGCGTTGGCATCGATTTTAAGTTAATAGGTGAAAACAGTGCGGAGGGCACAAAAAATCAACTCAAAAAGAAGCACGCGGACCTATTTAAATAATGATTATCAGTTAAAAATTGCCTGTGCTTGGTACATAAGCCAAACATTGGCTGCACATTCTCTCGCTGGCAATTGTGACCCAATCGAACGTGAACAGCCAACGCACTTAAACATCGTACGCTGGCTGTATTGGCACTTTTTCTCCGACACAAAGCAAGTAATCTACGTTTATCGGGGCCCTCACCTAGCTGCCGCAAACATGGCATTTGTAATTGCGCTCATTCCATTATCAGACTGGACACTCGCTCCATGGCTCGTACCAGAAAGTAAAGTCTGATCACCCCGCAATGCTTTTAAACGTTCATTCGCCATACGTGATGATGAATTTATTTCAAGCGCCGCAACATAGGCCTGAATTGCATCTTGGCGCTGCCCCATCTGCTCATGTGCAAGGCCTCGATTAAGAAAAGCTTTATGCACTTCAGGGTGGTTTTTACCAAGGGCCTTGTTGTATTGCTCAATGGCACGCTCAAAATCACCGTTGATATAATGAACATTGCCGATATTAATGCTCAATGCTGGCGTCTCGCCACCAACGCGCCGCGCACTGTAGAAGTCTCGCATGGCTTGGCGTGGTTGCTGCAAGTTTTTATTCAACACTCCTCGATTCAAATAGATTTGCGCACGGGCTTTTTTAGCCTTTGGATCCTTTCGCAAAGCTAGCGTACAGTTGCGCACGCCTTCTTTCATTTGCTCGTGGTTCTGTTGAGCAGAATTTGCCGCCAAATAACACTGCTCGGCGAATGTGGCGGCGACCGTAGCTGCACTTAGCTTAGTCGAATAAGCGCCTACACAAACGGTACTAGCTGCAATCAAAATCGCTACGCGAACTGCTGTATGTATATTTTGGCTCATGATTTTCATAACACTTTCTCCATATCTCTTGCTGTTAAATCGATCGGTGGTAGATGCTAACTACTGCTCTTCTCGTTGATCGATAGGTCATGTCTCTAAGACACAACCTTAGAATAGCAATGCAGTTATAAAGCAGCTGTGATTTAAAATACACATAGCGAAATTTATTGCCCTGGGCCTGCCAATTCAGCGCAGCTACTATAGGGATCTGTTTTGTAAGAGCACGGTGGCAAAGTCATTCTGCTTATTTTCAATCGGCCGGGATCACGCTGATGTTTAAGGTGACGCTGAAGCGCAAAGACAAGAAAAGGAAACTTACATGGTATCTTTGCGCCGCTGCAGTGTTACAATTTTTTTGCTGACTGATCCATGAGCTAAAAAAAGAGGCCTGTTTATGACGGACGCACTAGGACTTCGCGCTGTATTTTCTACGTTGATACCAGCTACCAATGCCATGGTAGAACCCGATATGTCGCGTTTAAGTCCAGCTGGGGTGACCAATCAAACCTACCGCTTTGCCTTTCCAGCACTGCCCGCGACTGCCCAAGAACTAACTCAATTAATAGAACCAACCATAGAGCTAGCGCTAGCTTGTGAGCCCGACCGCATTATCATTGCCTACAGTCCTGAATACATGACAGATAATAATAATGCAGCTTTACACTTGCGCGATTTTATTGCGCAAAGGGTGACCGTGCCAGTAACACTGGCAGGGGATGCCGTACCCAATGCACTAGATGCACTCAATGTAAAACGCATTGGTTTGGTTACCCCGTTCCCGGCTAAAGCCAATCGCAACGTTGCGACCTACTTCGCCATGCGAGGATTTACCGTGGTAAATGAGGCTGGATTTGCTAGCGCACAAAAAGGTGGCGTACATAGCGCCCGCATTAGCGAGCAAGATGTGCGCGATGCATTTGCCACAGTCGCCACTTCCAATGCAGATGTGCTCGTTCAGGTAGGTACGGCACTGGTATGTGCCGGTTTCGTAGCAGAGCTTGAGGCTGAACATAAAAAGCCAGTAGTCGCGGTCAATAGTGCAACCTATTGGCTGGCATTGCGCCAGCATGGTATAAGTGATCAATTTGGCGGGTATGGAAAACTATTCACCGATTGTTAAAACTATGCCCCTCTAAAAATGCTTAGCAATAAACTTTTGTGCATAGTCCGTAGTGGCGCCAATACAACTGAAATTCAGCAACTCTCCTAAATAGTAGGTATTTTTCTGACCCTGCATGTTTGCTAATTGCTCGTAGAATCCCTCACGTAAATCCCGCGTACCCACATGCGGAAAATATTTCCAGTCGACAGCCTGATGAACGAATTCAATTTCACCACCCATTTTTACCACGAATTTATTTAGGTTTTCTATGACCACTTCCTGATTAAGCATCATTGCAGCCAACATGTAGAAAGAATAAACATTGCTATCAGCGTGGCGGTAATACCAAAAAACTGGGTGCCCCGAACGCTCTGCACAGAAGTTATCAGGTATAAAACCGCTCTTTTTGCGAAGGTTTTTTACAGTGCAAAGAATAGTTTGATAGTCGAGCGTTTCTATTTTTTTAAAGAGGGTTCGCTCAGTATCGGTCACGTCAATGAAAGTTTCAATTTCGCCCAATGGCGTGGTTAAGATCAGACTATCAAATTTTTCTATAGCACCATCTATTTCAATAGTAATCACATCCCCATTCCGCGCAATATTTAGCAATGCCGGCAGCACTGACAATAGCATCTACAAAGAACGTCCCTCCGTCCGACATACGGACGCCCATAGCTTTATTTTTTTAACCACAACATTTGCCACCAGAGCCCCCGACAATTCCATGCCTTTAGCAGCCTCAATAATAGGGACAATTTTTTCAGCTATGGCCGAGGCGCCACCAACCGGATGAGCCACGGCAGCCATATAATAATTAGCCAGCAACGCATGCATATAAAAACCACTCTGGCCAGGAGCCAAACCATAATCACCGTATTGCGCGGTTAATACACCAATGATCTTACTGTTATCAGTAATGTTTTTTTACTACTTCTAAAGTTGTCTTATCTGAGAACGCACGTGTCTTTTTCTGTAAAAAAAACGCGCTAAAGGGGCAAATAACGAGGGCAGAGTTTTTTCCAAATAGTAAACAACACCCAAGCTTTTTAGCTGTCCAAGAACGTGGAAATATTTATCGATTAATTGCTGGTCTGCGCCATTAGGAAAACATTTCTTAAGCTTTTTTTGGAGACTGTTTCTGCCTCAAGGAAAATCATACTCCATACTGCAAAAAATGGCTCGATCATAGATATCATCTAGCGGCTCCCACTGCAGTTTATTATTTGTAATGTAGCGAAAAACTTTATTGAGCAAGCTACCCTGCACATGCACTTGACCCACATAGTGCAGTCCAACATCCCATCGATAGGAGTCTCTGGCAAATGAATGAGTGAATCCGCTAATGGTCTTATGCTGCTCAAGAACTAAAACGCGCTTTCCTGCCTGCGCGAGAAAAGATGCGGCACTCAACCCACCCATACCAGAACCAATGACAATCGCATCAAAAAAACGCGCTTTATTTGTCTGGGAAGATCGCATATAGGAGCGATACGCTTTTCCTACTGCCATGATGATTGCCTATTAAAGTAATGACTGGAAGGAAAGTATGCCCACCAATACACGGGTTATCGACAATAACCTTATAGCACCCACATCATGACCCTTAAATATAAATACATAACCATGCGGTCATAAAGGATACTCAAATTAATATTTTATTAGGTAGTGAGTAGCTGTTATTTTAGAATAGCGAATGGTTTTTTATTATCAGGGGTTTTACTTAAGGACTTACACAAGCTTTTTACTATTTTGCAAAAGCACCGCTCAATTTAGAAGAAGTTAGCTCGCTTTAAAAAAGTTAGTCTAAAAAATATCGGCGTATTGGCATCGGCATTTTGATTGCTGGCTAGCATGGTAAGTTTTATGTCCCAAATTGGGCTAGGGTTTTTTAAAGCCCTGCATTACTACTGCTTTAGACGACAACTGTAAATATAATGCTGCACTTAAACCAGAAGCAGCAAAGAGCATAGCCATTACCACTATCTGGTAACGGACCGCCACTAGCGGCGTAACACCAGAAAGTATTTGCCCAGTCATCATGCCGGGCAATGCAACCAAGCCTACAGCAAACATTGAATTGATCACTGGTATCATGCCCGATTGAAAGGCGATTCGCTTGGCTTGCGCTATAGGAAGATTATGTCCCAACTCAGACTCAAATCGTTCGGCAGCAATGCTCACAGTATTCATGCAGTTGGCAAATATCATTCCCGCTAAGGGTACAAGATAGCGCGGCTCGTACCATGGAGTGAGATTCAACACAGCCGAAACCACAATAAAGAGCGTACTGCCACCACCTAGCGCCAAGGCCAGCAATACACACACATAGAGTTGCGATTTGAATTGACGAACCGGACTCAGTGCAATCCAGCTGGCCACCATTAACATCACGGTCAAGACCACGCATATTAACCATGCATCGGTGGCCTCAAAAATGTAAACAAGAAAATAACCAATGGCAATAAGCTGCAGCAACATGCGGGCTATTGAATACAGTGACATCCAGCCTCGCTCAGACCAAACAAACATAAGCGCAACCACGGGTAACATTGGCAATAGCGCTATGCCAATATGCAACCATTCAATTTGTATGACACTAGTATTCATTCAGCAATAACACCTCGAACGGACAGCTTCCGTTTTGTATCTCATCGTAGGGCGGGTGTAAAATTTGAGCAAGGTTTTGCAGCATGCTTTGCCAAGGAGTCAGTGAGAATAAGGCATATTGCCGTTAGGGACGAGCCGCAAGACAGTTAGGCTAGTACGTTAGTAAGCTGGAAGTACACACGGCCGTAGGGCCATCCACACGCGTCAAGCGGCAAGAAAGCTGTTTGAACCCATCTTCGCACGCGTTTTGGTCACATTCCCATCAATAAAGGCCTTGACTTCCTTCCACTTTGCTTAAGAAAACGCTATATTGCGCGCGGTCAGTTTAGCGACCATCAGAAGGAGATTGCCCTTCTGAACCCTGCGATACACCGCAGGACCGCCCATAGCATTTAGCCCAGTAACCCTTCCAACCTGGAACGGGCAAGAAACTAAAGTACTGCTAAATTCACAAGCCTGGATTGACCCTGCTAGGGTACGAGCCAAAGCCAAACGCGTACGCTAAGCAAAACCGATTATCACTTTCACAGCCATTTTCAGGAACCAAATATGCTAGCAGTAAAAAGCCTCGAACGACTTATTGAAATAGAAGCCGACTTAAAAGCACAATACGAAACCAAGCTAACTGCCAAATCCGATGAAATAACTAAGCTTTCAAACTCGCAAAATGAGCTAGAAGCTACCGTTGCCAAGCAAAAAGCCAAAATTGCAGAGCAACTACAAAAAATCACCGAGCTCTCCGCACGATCCAGCGAAAACAGTCGCACCGAACAGCTCAATCGCGAACTTAATAATCAAGCAAAAAACCTGCAAGAAGAAGTCGCTATGCAGAAAAAGCGCATCAAGTCATTGCAAAAAGATTTAGCCGTAGAGCGCGATGAACTGAAAGGCTTAAAACAGTTTGACGTAAACAAAATGAAGAAAAACCTTGATGCGGGCAAGAAAAAACTGGCTGAAAAAACTACCGCCAATGAACTGCTGCAGAAATCTTATAACAAGTTTAAAAAAGACAACGAAGAACTCAAGCAGCAAGTAAAAGATCTAGAAGCAAAAGTTCCGGCAGAAGAAGAAATAGAAGAGAAGGAAGAGGCTGCCACAGCCTAGCAATACCCTGCCCTACTCAATGGTCTATTCAGCATCGATCTTAGCACCGATGGTGAATAGATCGATTGGGGGCTCCTCAAAAAAACGGCCCCACTATCACGGCATGAAACAAGCCTCTCTGCTACCCTCCTCACTGCTTACGCACATACGACCATCTTGTAAAATCGTCCTTACCCAGCTACGGGTATAGCGTGCAAATCGTTCAAGCTGATCAGCGACAACCAACGTCATCCGATTAACGGCTGGCTGGCCTCCTTTGGAAAAAACCAACTCAATCATGCGCCCGTCTTCAGCACTTCCAGCGAGCTCAAAATTTGGATCAGAGACTATTTTTGCCGGCAGGTTATTTTTTATAACGCTATCCATATTACTAGCCGCATAGCTGGATTCTCGCGCCAAATCATTTTTAAGTGTACTCGCAGTAAAAACATCGCTGGCTTGGGCAGTCGATGAGCCACCCACTAAAGCCTGCATAATAGGGCCTTGCCAATCTTGCCTGGCTATACCGCGATGCATAATTTGCTGTTGAAACGATTCGATAGCTCCATGGCGGTTAGAAACCAACTGCACAGCATCGTCACCATGCCCTGTAATCAGCTGCCATGCGCTTCGCCAAGTACTCACGCCAGGCAATGGCACCGCATGATAAGGCTGCGACATATCGCCAACATAGTGCAACCCCCAACCCAAAAAGCGCCACCCCCAATAGGGGTGGCCAGTTTGAAAAGCATAAGTGGCTAATGTTTTATATAGGTGCGTGCGATACTCAGGATAGGTCTTGAGCAAGCCAGGCTGCGCTGTTCGCGTAACATAATCTAAATAATAAAAGCCCATATGAAATGGCGCTTGATTTCCGTAATCTAAGTTGGAATTGCCAAATGGCACGTCGCCAAAGCCATACTGATCACCAAACTCCGTACCACTATCCTCATAAAGATCCACATCCATACCAAAATCGGGCTCATCAGATGCTGCAGCAACAACATGGATAGGCATGACTAAAACGTTAGGATCTAAACCCACATAACGAAGGCTGTTGCCTTTTATAGCACTTTGTAAAAAAGTCAGCTCAGCAATAGCTATAGGTTGCATGCCGCCTTCGAGATCCTCAAAAGCCATTAATTGCCGATAGAGCGAGTAAGACAACGTAGGATTAATTCTTATGGCATAAGCAAACTGCTGCACAATATTCTCGGCTGGCGAGCTCGCATCAAAGGCCAGTGCATCTGGCCGTGGACTATAGTGCACTAAATTATCTCGCGCCCAGAGCTCTTGGTCTGCTAGTAACTGCTGCAGCCCTACAGCCTCTTGAACTAAAAAAGCTTTTAACGATTCTGTCTCGACTAGGGGCGCTTCAATGACATCTGGCATGGTTTGAAAAAGGGGCCACCCCAAGCTTGCATGGTCAGACCAAGCCCAACTTTTTGCCGCCACCGCTAAAAATAGAACCGCTGCTATACGACATCGCAAGACAGTAATCATAATATGTTTATCTCATGCTGTTGTTTATGGCGAGTAGATTTCCGCGCTAACCAGTTAGACTACCACAACATCCCTGCCGAATATCGATTAGGCCATCCTTCCCAAAATTGAGCGCTTTGGCTAGCCGCAGAACTTTAAGAAGAGTTTTTATGGCATTGCACAGACAACCCTCACTAGAGGCATCAATAGTTAAGTGTATATCCACTGCACCTACTTGGGCGCTAGCAGTACCGCAAGCCGGCCATATTATTGTGACCGTCAAACTAATTAGGCATAATGTCTGCCATATAGTGCTCCTGAACTCGACAGTTCCTATCGACTTTGTTTAGTGGCGATTTCATTTAACAATAAATATTGGCGCGCCGCGATGTCAAAATATCAAAATCCATCTTACCGCAGATATGTACTGGTGCTACTGACTCTCGTCTATGCGGTCAATTTTGTCGATCGACAGCTCATTGCAATATTACAAGAATCCATCAAAAGCGATTTAGGCCTTTCAGACACGCAGCTAGGGCTTCTTACTGGTTTTGCCTTTGCCATGTTTTATGTCATCGCAGGCATCCCCATTGCCCGCTTGGCCGATCGCACTAACAGGCGCAATATTATTGCAGTATCAATAGGTGTTTGGAGCGCAATGACGGCACTCAGCGGTTATGCCGCCAACTTTATACAGCTGCTGGCTGCCCGCATAGGCGTAGGGGTAGGTGAGGCAGGTTGCAGCCCGCCAGCGCATTCGATGATCTCTGATATTTTTCCGCCCACTCAACGTGCTACAGCTTTATCGTTTTACTCGGTTGGCATCAATATCGGCATCATGCTTGGCTTTTTGCTGGGCGGAATCCTCAACCAATACTTTGGCTGGCGCGTGGCCTTTTTGGTGATTGGTGCCCCAGGGTTATTATTGGCGCTGTGGTTTCGGTTTGGTGTTGAAGAGCCGCAGCGCGGTTGGTCCGAGCAGCGGCCAGTTGAAACCAGCACGGCATCGCTTGGCAACGTCATTCAGTTTATTCTTGCACGCAAATACCTGCTACATATTAGCTTAGGGGCCGCCATGAGCAGCATGGCTGGATATGGGCTAACAAGCTGGACAGCTTCGTTCTTTATCCGATCGCACGATGTACCCACCGCCGAACTGGGTGCCTGGCTGGCCATTGGTGCGGGCCTATTTGGCTCGCTCGGCACATTTATGGGAGGATATTTAGCCGACCGTTGGGGCGTTAAAGATAAACGTTGGTATATGTGGGTGCCAGCTATCGCTATTTTAATAGCAATTCCGCCAATACTGCTCACACTAACACTCGAGCATACTACTGCTGCACTTATTTGTGGTTGGCTGCCGCCAGCCTTCACCACGTGTTATTTAGGCGTATCGCTAGCGGTGTTCCATGGCTCGGTTGAGCCACGCATGCGTGCGACCTCGTCAGCTTTATTTTTTCTGATTCTCAACATTATTGGTCTCGGTTGCGGCCCCACTATTGTAGGCACTGCATCTGATATGTTAACGCCATTATTCGGCGACGACTCGCTACGCTATGCCATGCTTTTTGTTATACCGTGCGCATGCATTTGGGCATCAACCCATTTTTTATTAGCCGCACGCGCCTACAAAAAATATACGAACGAAAATGTTAACGACAGTACCAGTGCAACAATATTTTAGTACTAGCGCCTGTCCACGCTAAACCCGCCACCACCGCGCACAAAAAAGTGCAGCAAAGCGCCGAGTATGGCAATATTTTTAAATAGCGGGCCGGTATGCTCCGGCGCAATGTGTATAACAAACGTTATAGGCACAAGCGTGACAAATAGCGCGAGCGCGCTGAGCCTGGTGCGCAAACCGAGCAGCAGCCCAAACCCCGCCAAAATAAAAACGATGCCACTAAGTTGTAAAAAAAATAATGGCGACCCCAAAGCATTCACCCAATCAAACCAAGGCGAAGCCTCAATACGCTGCAACATCATTTTTTCACGAACAAGGTGTCCAGCGCCACCGATAATAAATATCAAACTTAAACCTACGCGAAAAATAAGATCTGATAGATCGTGATATTTTGAGTAATCAATCATAGCTGCCTCAGCTGTTATTAATACTATGAGCTTAGCAAAATTTGATGGCTTGTGAATATCGATAAGTTATATTTGACTGTGACCCACTAGCGAAGAAAGGCGTAAGCTGCCTCTCACTAAGCCTTTAATTTAGTCTGACAGATAGCCTGCACACACAATAAGCTAGCAAAATATACACAGATAGATGATCATTGCTGTAGGTAAATAATTTGCTCAAGCAATACCAAATGGAACGATCAAAAATGTATTACGGTGAAAAACTCAACAGCATTAGTCATTTGGTGGGCGCGGTATTTGCGCTAGTGGCGCTTGGCTCACTACTGACTATCAGCTTACAAACTGGTGAGCCTGTGGTTATTTTTGGCTTCAGTGTGTTTGGTTTAAGTCTCGTCTTGCTATACAGTATGTCAACGCTTTACCACAGTTTTTACGAGCCAAAGCTTAAAAGCATTTTCAAAATTTGGGATCACATTGCAATTTATTTGTTGATTGCCGGCACCTACACACCAATAATGCTAATTAGCTTACAAGAGAATAATGGTTGGTTTATTTTAGGATTTGTTTGGTCATTGGCTGCCATCGGAATAATTTCCGAATTGACCTTAACCGGACGGACCATCAAAGTGGTTCAAATTATTATCTATCTAGCTATGGGCTGGGCCTGCTCGATGGAAATTGAAGCCATCAAAGCCGCATTGCCAGGCATGGGCTTTTATTGGCTTCTCATGGGTGGCATAGCCTATACCGCTGGCATCGTTTTTTATATTATCGATAAACTTAACTGGCTGAATCACGCCCACGGAATTTGGCATTTCTTTGTGCTGCTAGGATCCGCGGCACACTTTATAGCAGTAGCAGGGTATGTTAGATGATCAGAAGAGACTGATCATCTAACCCACTATTTGCCAAGCCTCTAAAAAAATCAGTGCTGTTACGCTGGCATAAAAGCCCAACTATAAGCCTATAGCGACTCTAAAAACTGAATCATTGCTGCTTGCTGACCCGGAGACAAAGCTTCGTACGCCTGCTTCGACGACTCGGCTTCTCCGCCATGCCAGCGTATAGCCTCGTCAATAGTGCGCGCCCGGCCATCGTGGAGATAACCCACGCGATTGATATCGCTGGGGTCAATCGGCAAAGAAACAGAATCATTAGCCTTTAAATCACCAACTAATACGTAAGGCGTGTGACCCAATCCCCACAGCGGTGCAGTGCGCCACTCAGAGCCATTAGCAACCCCCTCACCCAGATTATCCGCAAGCCCCGGACCCATATCGTGCAGGAGCATGTCGGTATAGGGGTGAATAGTTTGGCTGCGCAACTCATTCAAGGGATGGTAGTCGCTAGTTGTAAACGTGTCACGGTGACAACCTTGGCAATTTAATTCGACACTATTAAATAACGTCTCACCCGTTGTCACCGAGTAATCACGGCGTGCACCCACACCCAAAAGGCTCACATACTTGGCCAAATCTCCTAACTGATCATCAGCCAGCTCTTGCCCTGAAGGTCCGCAACCAGTTTGATTGGCACCGCAATCTGGATCGGGGAACAGGCTTGTCATCACACCAATATCAGTATTTAACGCAGAAGCACTTTGATGAAGAACGCTCGAAGTAGCCGCCTTATAACCAAAGCGACCCAAACGAGTCTCACCAGTGACGGGGTCGCTAACCAATGCTGCACGGCCGCTTATGCCATCGCCGTTCGTATCATTGGGATCTTCCCAAGCCATGATCTGCGATTCAGGCACAGCCTCTAGCAAACCAAGGCCCACCAACTGCGGTGCAATACGCGCAGAAAAGCGTGCCGGCGTACCGTTACTAAACACATAATTGGGTGAGCGAAGCCCATTGGATTCCGTCCAAGCACCTAAAGTGACCGAACCTTCGGACGCGCCGCTAGTTTGGTTAGGCTGAAGCACTTTACCAATATTGGCATCGGCATCACCATTAATATCGCCTACTTTAAACACCCACTTATCGAGGCTTTGGCCCACATCAGCCACCAATGCTCGGCCATTGCGTACATGGCAATTCGCACACGATGTGTTGATGTAGTGAGTACCCGCCTTGCCTACCTGCTGAGTCCAAATGGGATTATCGTAACGCTCATCGTGGCTGCCATCGACAAAGCTAGTGTGATGCACACGCCGACCTCTTACAAACGGCTGAGCGTTGATGTGACTAAGATTAGTGGCCATTTGCATAAATCGACCGGCAGGCTCTTCGCTGTAGTTATAACCCAACGTCGTGTCACCACCGAGTAAACCTACCGCCGGAATCGGCGTACCATCATTAACGCTGTAGTTATTGTTCTGGCCTCGCTGCCATTCAAACGGTGCCAAACCTGGAGAGCCAATGACGTAAACAAAGGTTGTACCGTAGTAATTTTTACGAAGGCCAGCTGGAGGATTCACCAAAAACTGGCTTATCTCAAATTCCATATTCACGCCCGCCTGCAGCGGCTCATTGAATGTCGCTACATTTTTCCATTGGGTGGTGATGTCAACAGTGTACTTCCACTGATTGCCTGACGAGCTTACTTTTTGAAAATTGTCGTCAAACGTACCACTATCGACTTCGCTTGCTGTAGGGTTCCAGTGGAATTGGCCAGTTGTGGTTATTCCAGAAAACCACACGCGAAATTCTTTGGCGCCCAACCTACTCTCGGTAATATAAGTGGCTTTGATAAGGGACTGCCCGTTGGGCACATGATCTTCAAATTGAACACGTGCCGTGCGGTACTCCCAATAATGAGCCAGGTAATGATCGTAATGATCTGAGTTTTGTATATTGTTAGGGTCATAATAGCCAATGTCTTTTGCATGACGGTCGCGACCACGATCACCAAAACGCGTAACAACTACGCCATCACCCCTAACATAAGAACTTACGGGTTCTAAAGGGGTAGTCGCATCAAACAAAGGTATTACCGACTCAGCCGCAACGACATGCCACGTTCCACCTAAGCCGTCACCGTTAGTGTCACCAGTAGCCGTGTCACCCGCATAATAGTAAAGCGGCTGATTATTGTAAGTTGCCTGCACATCGCCATTACTGCGAGTTGTTGTTCCAAGATTAGGCACACCTGATGCGACGCCATCGGTCACCAGCAGTGGCGGCCAACTCGTTGCGCAACCACCATAGCATGCACTGGTGTTGGCAGGATCGTTGTCCCAGATGTAAAGCGTTAGGCCTGGCTGACTGGATCCTGAACCGCCCGCTAAAATATTATTAATGGCTGTCACTTCGTTAACTGACACAACGACTTCGCAACCTGTAGCGTCAACCGATATGCCCGCTGGAGTATTAGGGCATAAGTCAGGCGTGTTATCGGGCACACCGTCATTGTCGGTGTCTACAACCACACAACCCGTTGCATCCACCAGCGTACCAAATGGCGTGCTTGGGCACTGATCGATGCCATCATTCACGCCATCGCTATCGCTATCAGGGCAGCCATTAGCCGCTACTGCTGCTCCAGCGGGAGTGCCCGAACACTGATCAACCGAATCATCGACACCATCGCCGTCTTCATCAGCAGCAGGTATGCCCCACACTTCCATTTCAAAAATAGAATAGCCGTAAATTAAAGTACGCGTGACACCCTGCATTCGCACATAGCGATAGCTACCTTCAATATCAACTGTATCAGTCCGATTGCCCTGAACGCTGCTTGCCTGAGTTGAAAGCGTGGTCCAGCTACTATTATTGTTCGAACCTTGAATTTGATAAGAAGCAGCACTCGCCGCCTCCCAATGGATAATCACCTCCGACAATGAATAAACCGCGCCTAAGTCGAGCGTGAGCCATTGATTGTTGGTAAACAGCGAACCCCAGCGAGTGCTTATGTTGCCATCCACCGCGAAAGACGGCGGTCCAGCACCTTCACTATTTTGACTGCTGCTCGCAGTAGCGGTCGCCGACAGCAACTCAGGCTCAGCCGGTGGTGGTGGAGGCGGTGGCGGAATCGGAATAGATGCCACCACTTGAATGCGCGTAGCCGAACCTGCCAACATATTGAGCGGCAACAGCATCACTACCGCCAATGCCAAAACACTCATTTTTTGGCGTCGCGCAGCTGATGAGCCTGCACCTAAAAACAAAGCTGCCAAAACGATGGCACCCATTATGCCCAGTAAGGGTACGTTTTCTTCAACCACCAAACCCGGCAGCCACTGCGCGTTATTGGGGTTAGAGCCATAAGAAATTTCGAGCGCGTCACTCACGCCGTCGCCATCGGTATCCACACCACCCGGATCAGGGCTCGGCACCGTAGCGCCAAAAAACCCTTGCGCCGAGGCTGCGCTTGAAACCATAGTTAATGGAATGGTCACCACTACATCGACTGGCTGACCGCCTGCCAAGCCCGAGGCGGTAATCACTAAGTCATCCTCACTACCAACCGGAGCATATGAGCTGATATCAAAATCAATGGCCGCTAAAGCGCTTCCACCGATTGCCACTGAGCTGGGCACAATGCTAGCCACTGCCGTGTTAACCATGCCCAGCGCATTACTAGACAAGCTAATGGAATCAAAAGAAGCCGATGGGTTTTCATTCATCAGCAAAATAAAAACCTGATTGCCGGTGCTGCCCTGTTCAACATCATAGGCATGGGCATTAAAAGACAAACCCCATAAAACCACTGCAGCCATCAAGCTGGCCAAGTAAAACTGCCCAGGCAGCGCTTTTGCGACTATTTTCTTTACCATGTGAACTGACCGCGTTATTGGTTTAATTAGAATTTTACCCTTAAGGTTACGCCTAGTTTAACACTTCGGGTGAATTAAGACCGCTCAAGCGCCCCGCACATACGGCCAAGCGGCCGTATGTGCGGACAAAGCACAAAAAACACCCGAGATTATCGCCGAATTACTAGAGCCTACTCCACCTGATGAGCCGGATATTAGCCTATTAGCCTGTGCATTAATGAACATCCGCATGTGCAGCCTGCAGCAGGCTAATCGTAGCCGATACCGTCTTTCCAATTTTTTTAACCATGGGGTGCCAATAATGTGGTTTTACTGTGTTGCGCTTAATGATCAACAGTCCTTGCAAGTATCAGGCATATAGCAATATTTTTTTATTCACTAACGGTATTAACAAAACAAAAGATCTAGGGTCAAAAGAGGTTAGTAGCAATAAATTAACTCCAGCAGTGCTTTTTAGAGGATGCATAGCCATGGACCGATATTATTACATCAGCAACAACCTTGATGACTTGAGCGTTATAAAAAACGAATTACACGCCGCGGGCTTTGAATCGGCTCAGCTGCACCTTTATAGCCCCGAAGACGGACCGGCAGAAGCTGCTGCCGCTGCTCGCGAGTTGCCCGAAGTATCTTCTTTTGCCAAACGCAATCTTATGCAATCAGGTTTGCTTGGCGCCACAGTGGGCCTTGTTGCGGCACTCATAATATTGTTAATCACGCACTGGATGGGATGGGCAGAAACGCCTGCGGGCTGGACGCCCTTTGCCCTACTCGCAGTTATTATATGCGGATTTTTAATGTGGGAAGCCGGCCTACACGGCATCCAAACACCCAACCAAGAATTCTCTCAATTTAAAGATGCCACAAACCAAGGACGCACGATTTTTTTTATTGACATTAAACGCAATCAACAACAGCTGCTAGAAAACATTACAGCCAAGCACAGCGAGTTGAAATATGCAGGAACGGGCAGCGCCAACCCAAGCTGGTTGATTTGGAGCCAGAACCATTTCAAAAAGATGGTTAAATCACTGCCCTAACATATTCACTTAAAGGCGACACTTAAGCGAACTAAAGGAAAATACCGGCAGAGCTACTCGTCCGGCCCATTGATACGCTCTTGACGAGCCTGCTCTTCAGCCATTGCAGCTTTAATTTCTTCTAAAACAGCGTCGACATCCGCACTTTTCCCGCTTGCCTCAAACTGGCCCGTCAACGCAATCTCCGGGGTCAGTTCACCGTCCTCGTAATAGGCCCATATTTCATCGGCATAATGCGCGCCAAGTAATTCGGGCGCGTACTGCCCATAATAGCGGCTCATATTATTAACGTCACGGGCCAGCATCCCCTTAGCCTGATTGTTAGCAGCCGCATTAACCGCCTGCGGTAAATCGATAACCACCGGGCCATCCTCATCAACCAGCACATTGAACTCTGACAGGTCACCATGAATAATACCCGCACATAACATACGCACGATATAGCGCATCATCAATGCGTGATCTTCACGAGCTTGCTCCGCTGGCATGACAACCTCATCTAAGCGCGGCGCAACATCTCCTTTCTCATCGGTAATCAACTCCATAAGTAAAACGCCATCAATACAACCATAGGCTTTTGGTACACGCACACCGGCCTCGGCCAAACTGTACAGCGCACTTACCTCAGCGTTTTGCCATATCTCTTCTTGCTGTTTTCGGCCATAAGTTGAGCCTTTATCCATTGCTCGGGCGCGGCGGCCACTGCGCACTTTACGGCCTTCTGTGTATTCTGCAGCTTTTTTAAAGCTGCGCTTCATGGCCTCCTTATAGACTTTTGCGCAACGCATCTCAGTGCCACAACGCACAATAAATACATCGGCTTCTTTGCCGCTCATCAAGCGACTTATTACTTCATCAATAATGCCGTCATCGACTAATGGCTGAATTCGTTTTGGAACTTTCATACTTCCCTTAAAAAATTAACGGTGAAAATTGCGTGGCACATGATACACAACGTTTTAACTGGATACACAAATGTACGAAAAAAAGCCTAAACTAAGCGTCGCTACAAAGACTATGCAGCCAGCAGTCTTTTAGTCGCCTGAACATTTTAATTAGAGAGCACCATCATCCATGCAAAAGTCGCGCAAAGCCGCCCTACTATCCGCGCTAATTTTCCCTGGTATTGGGCAGTTTTATTTGCAACGACGAATATTAGGTGCGGTGCTAGCCGGCGCTGCAATCGCAGCAATTTACCGAATCATTTCAGTGTTGCTCGAACAAGCAAGGGAGATTAGCGTAAGCATTCAGCGCGGAGACATCGCGCCTAGCATCACTTCGATTATAGAAGCATTAGCCACGCAACCCGTCAATGGCTCGGAATTTTTATCAACGCTGGCATGGGCAGTTTTAGTCATAGCGTGGCTTATAAGTATTGCTGATGCTTACTTGCGCAGCTAGCAAAAGACGTTAAGCCCACTATTATTTTTTAGGCTG
>Ga0213865_10000290_pt1:0-27500 | contig 33906 bp, 30 predicted proteins | sample PICome_6_FD_160100 | JGI IMG/M metagenome (GOLD analysis project Ga0213865, IMG submission 160100) | Coastal seawater microbial communities near Pivers Island, North Carolina, United States - PICO282 | ecosystem: Environmental > Aquatic > Marine > Coastal | place: USA: North Carolina...
ATAAAACTAGAATAGTAGATGGCTCTGGTGGGATTTGAACCTACGACCTTGGGCTTATGAGTCCCCTGCTCTAACCACTGAGCTACAGAGCCTTATACTATACTTATAGTATAGCATTTTATTTCATAGAATACTAGAAAAATTTTTATTTGCGCAATTCATATAAAAAGTTCTATATAATATTAATTAAAACATTTAGTAATTATTAGTTTTATGAATAACTTTTGGACTAACATAGTTAGATATCCGCGATTTTTTATTAGTAGTATGATAGGCTTAGTGTTAATTATATTAACACCTTTTAGAAATTTATTTAAAACACCTAAATTACGTTGGTTTTTAATTCTATTTAGTTTAGTTTTTATTCTAAGTTTATATTTTATTATCCGGACTATGGTTGGTTTATAATGATATAAATTTAGAAATTAAAAAGATACTTAATACCTAATTTATATACTTATAAATAAACCTATAAATTATTTAATTAAAAGTTTTTCATTATCCAATTTAAATTTTTGAGAATGGGAAAAATTAAAAAAATAAAATAACTTTTTATTTTTCCAAATGTGAGAATATAAAAGCTGGTGAAGGGATTTGAACCCCCAACCTACGGATTACAAATCCGTTGCTCTACCGTTGAGCTACACCAGCTATATTTTTTATCTATAGATTTAGCTTATAAGTTTTTAATTACCTTATAAGAATGTTGTATTTATTAAAATATAATACAGCGAACTAAATAAAAAAGCAAGAGTTAAGATATAAATTTTTTTAGGGCATCTTCGTATATATACTTATATAAATTCTATTAAAAACTTAAAATATTTATACTGTTTTATATCTAAATTTGGACATGAGACGGAAAAAATGGCCCATTACGATCTTTTTAATGACCCAAATCGAACTATTTGCGACCCAGTCTGACTTTACGTTATTATTGCTTAATTGTCAATGTTTTTGAGTTCTTTCTTCAATACATCGACTAGTTTTTTATCAATATTTAACAAATTTGGGTCATTAACTATTTGGGGTTCAAATAATTTACTGATTATATTCTAGCCCAAAACAAATAAAAATTTTGTTGTTTTTAGTAATTTCAGTATGTTACAATTTCTTGTAAACTTATATTTATATAAAATTTAATTACAATAAAAAGATGAGACAGCAAATTTTACGGACATTACTAGTAGGATTAATGCTTATTAGTATTATTGATTTAAGTGTGAAAACATTTGGATTACAAAGCCCAGAAAGTCCTGAGGCTATAAGAAATGAAGCCCAATTAAACCAAAATGTTGTAAGTTCACGAATGACATACGGTCGTTTCTTGGAATACTTAGAAATGGGGTGGGTAAAACAAGTTGATTTATATGATAATAGTCGAAATGCGATAGTTCAAGCATCTAGCCCAGAACTAGGTAATCGCCCACAAACAATTCGAGTTGAAATTCCAGTTGGAGCTTCTCAATTAATACAAAAATTAAAAGAATATAATATTGATTTTGATGCACATCCAGCCGAACAAAAAAACCTTTTTGTTACTATAGCAAGTAATTTACTTTTACCATTAATTTTTATTGCTGGTTTAGTTTATTTCTTCCAAAATTCTGAAAATTTTGGTGGTGGTAATGGTCAATCACCATTAAGTTTAGGGAAATCAACAGCACGTTTCGAACGTCGTCCAGATACAGGAATTAATTTTAATGATATCGCTGGGATTGATGAAGCTAAAGCAGAATTTGAAGAAATTGTTTCATTTTTAAAAGAACCTGAAAAGTATACAGTTGTTGGTGCAAAAATTCCAAAAGGAATTTTATTAGTAGGACCTCCTGGAACAGGTAAAACATTATTAGCTAAAGCAATTGCAAATGAAGCAGATGTTCCATTCTTTAGTGTTGCTGGTTCTGAATTCGTTGAAATGTTTATTGGTATCGGTGCTGCACGAGTAAGAGATTTATTTCAAAAAGCATCTGAAAATGCTCCTTGTATTGTATTTATTGATGAAATTGATGCAGTAGGTCGTGAGCGTGGAGCCGGTGTTGGTGGTGGAAATGATGAACGTGAGCAAACTTTAAACCAACTATTAACTGAAATGGATGGTTTTAAAGAGAACAAAGGTGTAATTGTTGTTGGTGCGACAAACCGTGTTGATATTTTAGATGCAGCATTATTACGTCCTGGACGTTTTGACCGACAAGTTACAGTTAATTTACCAGACCGATTAGGTCGTATTAGTATTTTAAAAGTTCATGCAAAAAATAAACCGTTAGGAGAAGATGTTTCTCTAGTTCAATTAGCAAATCGAACTCCTGGATTCTCAGGTGCAGATTTAGCGAATTTATTAAATGAAGCTGCAATCTTAGCAACGAGATATAAAAAAGAAACAATTTCCAAAAATGAAGTTAACCAAGCAATTGATCGAGTTATTGGTGGTATTGCAGGAACTCCAATGGAAGATAGTAAAAATAAAAAACTAATTGCTTATCATGAAGTTGGTCATGCAATTACAGGTACAGTATTACAATCGCATGATGAAGTAGAAAAAATTACCATTACTCCAAGAGGAACAGCAAAAGGTTTGACTTGGTTTACTCCTGAAGAAGATCAAAGTTTAATTTCTCGCTCAGCATTATTAGCACGAATTATTGGTACTTTAGGTGGACGTGCTGCAGAACAAGTTATTTTTGGCGATCCTGAAGTTACAACTGGTGCAAGTAGTGATTTACAACAGGTAACTAATTTAGCACGTCAAATGGTAACTCGATTTGGTATGTCTAACATTGGCCCAATTGCCTTAGAAGATGAATCAAATGGTCAAGTATTTTTAGGTGGAACAATGAACCAAGATTCAGAATACCCTGAAAGTATTGCAGATAGAATTGACGATGAAGTATGTAAAATTATTAATTACTGTGAAGAAAAAGCTCTTCAAATTATTTTAGATAATCGTGTAATTATTGATTTAGTTGTTGAACGGTTATTAGATGTCGAAACAATGGAAGGTGATGAATTCCGTGAATTATTAAGCACTTACACAATTTTACCAAATAAAAATTCAACTTATGTTTCAAAATTAACTTAAGAATTTTTAAATATTGCTATATAAACGGTATAAATATACAATTAGTCTAAAATATAGAAAGTTTAGAAACTAAATTTTATTCTTGGCTTTGTTATTAATATTTTATTCCAATTTAAAATACATTTGAAAATTTAGGTAAGTTTATGGCAAAAAAAAGTATGATTGAAAGAGAGAAAAAACGAATTAAATTAACTACAAAATATGAATCAAAACGCCAAGCGTTATTAGAGGAATATAATAGTACTAGTGATTTTAATTTAAAATTAGAAATTCATTCGAAAATTCAACGTTTACCTAGAAATAGTTCTAAAATTCGAATTCGAAACCGTTGTTGGAAAACAGGTCGTCCTCGTGGTTTTTATAGAGATTTTGGGGTATCACGTCATGTTTTACGTGAAATGGCTCACCAATGTTTATTACCAGGGGTTACAAAATCAAGTTGGTAAATTATAAAAATTAACAAATTATATTTAAATTATATATTTAAACTATAATCTAAATATAATTTGTTAGGGTAGTATTAAAAAATAAGATACTCTAATTCCTTAGAATCAATCTACATTAGAAATTTATATAAAAAATAATATTATGATTACTGATTTTCAAGTTTATATTGCATTAATGGCTGCTTTATTAGCAAGTGTTTTAGCTATTCGTTTAGGCGCAACCCTTTACCAATAATTTAAACTTTGGTCAAAAATTTATATATTTAATTGATAATTATGGTAACACAAGATTTAAAAAAATTCTCTTCACCTGTTTTTCCATTTACGGCAATTGTAGGCCAAGAAGAAATGAAATTAGCTTTACAATTAAATGTAATTGACCCCAAAATTGGGGGAGTTATGATTATGGGAGACCGTGGGACAGGGAAATCAACAACAATTCGAGCTATTGCTGATTTACTACCAGAAATTGAAGTTGTAAAAGATGATCCTTTTAACTCACATAAATCAGATTTAGATTTAATGGGAAATGAGGTAAAAACTGCTATTCAAAATGGTGAAACAATAGAAACAGAATTTATTAAAATTCCAATGGTAGATTTACCATTAGGGGCAACAGAAGATCGTGTTTGTGGAACAATTGATATTGAAAAAGCGTTAACTGAAGGTGTAAAAGCTTTTGAACCAGGATTGTTAGCAAAGGCTAACCGTGGATTACTTTATGTTGATGAAGTTAATTTATTAGATGATCATTTAGTAGATATTTTACTAGATTCTGCAGCTTCAGGTTGGAATACAGTTGAGCGAGAAGGTATTTCAATTCGCCACCCTGCTCGATTTGTATTAGTTGGATCAGGTAACCCAGAGGAAGGTGAATTACGTCCACAATTATTAGATCGATTTGGTATGCACGCCGAAATTCGTACGGTTAAAGACCCGATTTTACGGGTAAAAGTTGTAGAAGAAAGAACATCATTTGACCAAACACCAATGGTTTGGTTAGAAAATTATGAAACTCAACAACAAGAATTACGTGACCGAATTGTTGATGCTCAAAAATTATTACCGACTGTTCAAATTGATTATGACTTACGAGTTAAAATCTCAGAAGTTTGTAGTCAGTTAGATGTAGATGGTTTACGAGGCGATATTGTAACTAATCGTGCAGCAAAAGCACATGCAGCATATAATGGCCGAGACAAGGTAACTATTGAAGATATTGAACGTATTATTACTTTATGTTTACGTCACCGTTTACGTAAAGATCCATTAGAATCAATTGATTCTGGAGATAAAGTATCAAAAATCTTTAAAGAAATATTTGAAATTGAAGATTAAATAAAACAAATACATAATTACAGTTGTTAATTAATTAACTTAACTGAATGGGTTAAATATACTACATTCAGTTAAGTTAATTACATAATTATTTTATATATAAATTTTAAATCAAAGAATTTTTATCTAATTAATAAAAATAGAATTCGCTCGTGATTATATCGATATAAATGAATTTTAATAGTTTTATAAGAAAAAAGATTAATAAAAAATAGTTTGTTATAAACTCAATTAATAATTAGTAAATTTTACTCTTTTATTTATGAATTTTAATATTAATTATTTATTACTAAAGATCATGAATAAAAGAGTAAACAAAAAATTCTTTTTACTTGAGGAATTTTTTATTCTAAAGTTTTACTAAAACAAGTTTTTCTTCTTCATTTGAATGAAGAATTAAAAAAGTTTGTCGCTTAAAAAAGTACTTAATTATTAGAAATTAAGCTCCGCAGCTTGAACTTTTTCGTATTGTTTTTTCTTCAAGATTAAAAGAACTTGAGTTAATAGTAAGCAGAAGCAGAAAGCTAAATATCCTAAAATTCGTGATGAACTTTGTAATACGATTTCTGATTCTTCTTGACCAAAACCACCAACATTTGGATCAATATTTAATGCTTGATCTGCTTTTACAATATCACCTTGTTTTACAAGTAATTGTAAACCTGCTGAAAGAGTTTGAGAAGTTGTTACACCATCAGAGTTAACGATTGTAATCTTAGACTCACCTTTTTCAGTAGAAGTAATTTCAGTAATTTGACCAGCTTGACTTGCTCCAAAAGCATTTATATTACTTTTTTCACCAGTTGGGTAAACTTGCCCACGACCACGGTTACCACCAGCATAGAATGGGTATGTTAAATATTTAACATCTGAATCTTTATCAGGGTCCGGTGCAACAACAGGGAAAATAAGCTCTTGATGTGTTTTACCAGCAATTGGACCTACAATTAAAATATTATCAAATTCTGTACTATATGGTGAGATAAATACACCTTTATTTTTTGCTTTAACTTCTGGGGAAATTTGCTTTTTAGAAGCTAATTTAAACCCTTTTGGTAAAATAAGGATTCCACCAACATTTAAATCTGCTGGTTTACCATCTGCACTAATTTGTTGACGATTTACATCGTATGGTACTTTTATTTCAACTTCAAACACAGAATTAGGAAGTACACCTTGTGGCGCTTCAATCTCAATAGCTTTTTGGTTTAAATGACAATTAGCACAAGCTAATTTACCATTTGCTGCACGTGGATTTGAATACCCTTGTTGAGCAAATACAGGATATGCAAATGAATTTTCTACAGAAAAACCAAATAAACTTATAGCAATCGTGAAAGTAAATAAAAGACTTTTAAAAAACTTGTTAGTTGCCATGAATTAAATACTTTTTAAGTATATATATAAATTAATTTTTTATTAAAAACAGGATACCTACGCCTGAAAAATAAAGTAATAATATTGCAAAAGAAAGCAATAATTGCGTAAGAGGATCAGTAGAAGGTGTTAAAACTGCTCCAATAATTGTTGAGACAAGGATTACATATCGCCAAGCACCTAACATTTGTTGGGCTGATACAAAATTTAATAATCCTAATAAAATTTGTATAATGGGAATTTGAAAAGCTAAACCTGTACTATAAAAAAGAACAAGTATAAATTCAAAATACTGATCGAATGACCAAAGAGGTTCAATAACTTCGTCACTATAATTTAAAAAAAAATTTAAAGCTGCTGGAATTAAAGCATAATACGAAAAAAGTAAACCTAAACCAAATAAAAATAATGAACTCAACAATAAAGGCAAAATAACTTTTGTTTCTTTTTTAGTTAAGCCTGGCAATAAGAATAAAATAATCTGTCCAATTGCAAACGGACTTCCAAAAAGTAAACCTGTATAAAAAGAAATTTTTACAGTTGAAACAAAATATTCACCTGGTGATAATTGAAAGAACTTTACATTGTCAACAGGGAGTTCTAATATTTTAACTAAGAGTTTAACTTCAATAAAAGCTACACAAGTTAACAATAAAATTATCCAGAAAATATGAAATAGTCTCTGTCTAAGTTCTTCAATATGTTCTGAAAACGGTAATTCTAAAATTACTGTTTCATTATTTGTAAAGTTAAAATCAGAGTTTGTTACCATAAAGTTAGTTTATAGATTTTTTATTTTCTATTGTATCTGGTAAGTAAAAATATGGTGTCTTATTTTTAACTCAAAATATCAATATAAAATTTAATATTGGTAAAAAATTATAAGAACTTTTTACCAATATTAAATTTTATGATAAGTAATTTATACCTTCAAGACGTGCTGTAGCTTTTTTTAATTCAACCGAAGCATCAAGTCTTGCTTTACTTGTTTCAGCTTTTTCAATTGCTGATGTAGCTTTTTCTAACTCTTTAGTAGCTTCATTTAATTCTACAGCAACAAGTTCTTCTACGTCGTTTACTAGAACCGTAACACGATTACGATCAATTTCTGCTAAACCACCACATAAAATAATTGGTGTCCATTTGTCAGCTAATTTAATTCTAAGTAACCCTGTATCTAAAGCGGTGATTAAAGTCGCATGTCCATCTAATACACCAACTTGACCAGTCAAGCCAGGCAAAATAACTTCATCTGCTGTTGTAGAACAAATAACTCTATCGGGAGTTAGAACGCGAATGTTCATAACCATATATTAATTACTCCTTATTTTAGAGTTTCTGCTTTTGCAATTGCTTCGTCAATATTTCCTACAAGGTAGAATGACTGTTCTGGTAAATCATCTAATTCACCAGTTAAAATCATTGTAAATCCTTTAATTGTATCTTCTAAACTTACATATTTCCCTGGAGAACCTGTAAAGATTTCAGCTACGAAGAAAGGTTGAGATAAGAATCGTTCAACTTTACGTGCACGAGCAACAACTAAACGATCTTCTTCAGATAATTCATCAATACCTAAGATAGCAATAATATCTTGTAATTCTTTGTAACGTTGTAATGTTTCTTTTACGTTTTCTGCAACTTCGTAGTGCTCTTCACTAACGATACCAGGTTGTAACATTGTTGAAGTAGAATCTAATGGATCTACCGCAGGGTAAATACCTTTTGCAGCTAAATTACGTGATAATACTGTAGTTGCATCTAAGTGAGCAAATGTTGTTGCTGGAGCCGGATCAGTTAAATCATCGGCAGGTACATAAACAGCTTGAATCGAAGTAATTGAACCTTGAGTTGTTGAAGTAATACGTTCTTGTAACGCACCCATTTCTGTAGCTAAAGTAGGTTGGTAACCTACAGCTGATGGCATACGACCTAATAAAGCAGATACTTCAGAACCAGCTTGAGTGAAACGGAAAATATTATCGATGAATAATAAAACATCTTGTTTATTAACATCACGGAAATATTCAGCCATTGTTAAAGCAGTTAAACCTACACGCATACGCGCTCCTGGAGGTTCATTCATTTGACCATATACTAAAGCTACTTTAGACTCAGCGAAATTACTTGAATTAATTACACCTGATTCTTTCATCTCTTCGTATAAATCATTCCCTTCACGTGTTCGTTCACCTACACCACCAAAAACTGATACACCACCGTGTGCTTTAGCAATATTATTAATTAATTCCATAATTAATACTGTTTTACCTACACCAGCACCACCAAATAAACCAATTTTCCCACCACGACGGTAAGGCGCTAATAGATCTACAACTTTAATACCAGTTTCAAAAATTGAAGGTTTTGTTTCTAATTCTGTAAAGGCAGGAGCTTCACGGTGAATTGGTAAAGTTTCATCTAAAGAAACATCACCTTGCTCATCTACTGGTTCACCAATTACATTGAAAATTCGTCCTAATGTTGGAGTACCAACTGGAACACTAATTGGAGTACCTAAATCAGTAGCTTCAACACCACGTTTTAAACCATCTGTTGAACGCATTGATACTGCACGTACTTTGTTATCACCTAATAATTGTTGAACTTCAACGATATTACCTAATCCATCTGCAGTTTCAATCTTAATTGCACTGTAGATTGGAGGTAAGTTTCCAGATGGAAATTCAATATCTAATACTGGACCAATAATTTGACAAACGTAACCTTTATTTGTAGTTTCTACCATTTTGATTTAGAATATTTTAAATATTTAAGAATAAATATACTTTCAGAATTCAATAGATTATTCAAAACAATAACAAATTTAAAATTTATTAACTACTTACAATTGTACACCAAAATAATGGGAATTCTTGAATAAAATGTTTTATCATTTTAACTTTGTAGGACTTTTTAAAAAGAATCTAAAGATTTAGCTCTTCCTGTTATTCTTAACCAATTGCGTGCTCGTGGATAATTATCAGGTGCTAATTTAAGAGCTTGATACCAGTATTCTGCCGCCTTATCAAATAAACCTTTTGCTAATTCAATATATTCATACTCTTCAGAAATTTCCATTGCAGAATCATAATCTTGGGAAGCCATTTCTAATGCTAGAAGACCTTGTCTATGATAAATAGCAGCAATGTTATTTAGAGCTTGTGGTAAATTTGAATTTAAAGATACAGCTTGATGGTAATATTCAAGTGCACGTGGGTAATTTTCATTTTTACCATAAATCAATCCAATATTATATAAAGTATAACTTCTATCATATTGATCTTCATCTAAATATAATGATTCATAATAATTTTCTAAAGCTTCAGCGTAATCTCCTTCAGCTTGAGCGGCCATTCCAGCTTTATAATAGGCAAAAGCTTGTTTTTCTTGTTTACTTGCAGGTAAAAGTTTTAGAATAAGATCTGAAATAACCGTAAATACACGATCAATAAAATTTCTTACACCCATATGTTCCAATACCTCCTTAAGTTATCTTAATGAACTTTAACTTCTTAAAAAATTTAAAGTTCATTAGAAGCTACATATGGTAATAAAGATAGGATTCGTGCTCGTTTGATCGCTTTTGCAATTTGACGTTGTTGTTGCACGGTTACGCCTGTTGCTCGGCGTGGAAGGATTTTTCCTTGTTCTGTAATAAATAATTTTAATAAATCAATATCTTTATAATCAATTTTTTGATTAATTCCGATAGGTGCTAATTTTTGTTTTTGTGCTAACATACTTCTATTTTATTTCTTTATGAATAGTTGGTTTATTACAATGTGGACAATATTTTTTAAGTTCTATTCGTTGTGGGTTATTTCGACGATTTTTTTGAGTTAAATATCTTGAAACACCTGCCGAACGTTTATTTACATTCGTTCTACATTCGGTACATTCTAAAGTAATTAATATTCTAGTACCTTTATTTTTTGCCATATCAATTCCTATAATATAATGAATTTTTAATAGTATTTTTATCCTACTATATTGCCTAAATATTGTTAGATTATCAAGAGTTTAATATATTATTTTAAAATACTACTAATAGAATTATAATAAAGATAAAAACTTTCCATTTTTTGTTAAATATATTATATTTTACTAAAGAGAAATATAAAATTAAATATAATATAAATACTGACTTATACATCTTATGGCGAATAACAAATCAGCAAAAAAGCGTATATTAATAAGTAAACGAAATAATCTTCAAAACCGTTTTTATAAAAGTTCAGTTCGAACATTAACTAAAAAGTTTTTAAAAGATCTTGAAACTTATAAATCGTCTCAAAGTACTACTGATAAAGAAAAAGTACAAATTGTACTAAATTCAATTTATAGTTTAATTGACAAAGGTTCAAAAAAAAATGTTTACCATAAAAATACAGCAGCACGAAAAAAAGCAAAATTAGCTGCATTATTAAAAACTGCAATCTAAAACAATTGAAAAAACATTTTTTAAATAAAATAGCCTATTTAAAATGAGGTTATTTTATTTAAAAATTTTTTATTAATTTTAATAATTAATAAAAATTAACCTTTCCAAATTAAGCTTACCATTAAAAGTCAGTTAAGTTTTGTTCCAACAACCAAAGATAAAAAAACTTAAGTCTAAAAATTCTTAACTGTTATAAATGAACACTAAATACCACCATAACTTAATTTAATTTATTTGGATTATTACTAAATTTTTAGATTAATAATAACCCAAATAAATTATTAATAAAACTTTTAAACTACTATATGATGAATTACACAACTGCTCTACCTGATTTTATTGAAATGCAACGAGTAAGTTTCTGTTGGTTTATTGCTCAAGGACTAAATGAAGAATTAAATACTTTTTCAAGAATTTATGACTTTAGTCAAAATACAGAATATGTTTTATTTGGACAGGAATATAGTCTAGTAAAACCTATTTATAATATAGTTCGAGCTAAGAAATATACAGCAAATTATTCTGCTCAACTAGTTATTCCTCTAGAAGTTCGGAATAAAAAAACAAATACTATAAAATATCATAGTAAATTTCCGATTATTAATTTGCCTCTAATGACAAGTGCGGCAACTTTTGTTATTAATGGGTGTGAACGTGTTATTGTTAGTCAAATTATTCGAAGTCCAGGTGTTTATTTTGAGAAAAACAAACATCAGAAAAAAAATAAAAAAATTAAAAAAATAATATCTAGCGAAATTGGAAAATTAAAAAGTTTTACCCCTCCAAGTGAAATTCTCCCTACAGAGAGTCGATTATATTTTTTAAAACCAACTATTAAAAAAAAATTAATTAGTGATAAGAAAAAGAAAATACGGTTTATTAAAAAAGAAGAAGATTGGAATTGGCAGGGAGAAACAATTAATGTTTATTCGTTTAAACAACTAAAAAATTATGAAATCAATTTTAGTTCGTCATTTATTGAATATTTTAAAGTCTATAAAAGTTTATTTAAGATAGAAAACCTCTTTACAAAAATAAAACGAATTAAGATTTTTTTAAAATGGATAGCATCGAATGAAGATTTTATATTACCAAATAATCAGCATAGAATTTTTTTAATCGTTAATTGTTTTAATTTATTAACAAAAACTATTATAAAATACAAAATCTTAAAAGAAAGACATAATGACTATGATAATGATCTAAACGTCGCAAGAGAGTCTAAACAGATTAAAAAATTATATGATAAAATATTTCAAAAATCGAAAATATTAGTAAATTTAAACATTAACACAGAATTACTTGTTTTTATTCTTAGAGATTTAAACAATTTTACTCAGCTTAATAACTTCAATTTTTTAAAATCAAATATTACACCAAAAATTAATGTAGTTATTAACCCCAATAAGGTACAATCTAATCTTTATTTTACAAATAGTTTCAAAGAACTTATTAAATTTAAATATAACTTTACTAAAAAAGAAAAAGATAAAAGAAGAAGCCAATCACAAACAAAAATATTTAAAAATAAAACTAAGTATTTAAAGACGAAATCTAAAATCATTCAATATAAAGATGACCATTTAATAAAGGATATTTATAAAAGGAAATACGAAGAAAAAGAGTTATATACTGCAACATTAATTCCTGAATATGGGTCATGGATTAGATTTGGCTTTCAAAAAAATACAAAGATTAATATTTCGAAATATCCTATTAAAAACCAAGAAGATGAAATTATTATTCAACTTGATAAAGTAACACAAAAACCTATTATTCACTTGTTGAAAGAAATGGGAGTTACTGATTTAGAAATTTGTCAAAACTTACAAAATTCTGAATTTTTTTATTTTAATAAACCAGTCCTAACTCATTCAATTTATCAACCAAATAAACTATTACGTTTTAATTTAAATAAAAATTATTATAAAAACATTTCAGAGTTTTCTAGAATTTTTGACCCATCTTATTATCGTTTAGGAAAAATTGGTCGTACCAAATTAAATAATAGATTAAATATAAAACTGTCAAAACGAATCACTACAATTACATATGAAGATATTTTCGCAATTATTGATAAATTAATAACTTTATCTACTTCTAAACAAATTAGTGATGATATTGATCACTTAAAAAACCGACGAGTTCGGTCAGTAGGAGAATTATTACAAAATTTATTCCGTATTGGGTTCCAACGATTACTAAGAAAACTCAGAAGTCAGACAAATAAAACATATTCAAGTCAATTATCGAGTTTTAATATTGTTGGTGCAACTATTAGAGAATTTTTTGGAGCAAGTCAATTATCTCAGTATATGGATCAAACAAATCCATTATCATCATTAACACATAGAAGACGAATTAGTGGATTAGGCCCTGGGGGGTTTGATAGAGATCGCATTAGTTTTGCTGTACGAGACATTCACCCAAGTCATTATGGAAGAATTTGCCCTATTGAAACACCTGAAGGTCAAAATGTCGGATTAATTGCTTCATTAACAACATGTGCACGAGTTAATGAATCCGGTTTTTTAGAAACACCTTTCTGGAGAGTTATTAATGGAAAAGTTATCAAAACAGGTAATCCTATTTATTTAACAGCTGATATCGAGGATTTTTATAAAATCGCTCCGGCTGATATTTCTACAAATGAAGAGAATTATTTAACAAAAAATTTAATTCCTATACGTTATAAACAAGATTTCTTAACAGTTACTCCTTCTGAAGTTGATTTTATCGCTGTTTCTCCCATTCAAGTTGTGTCAGTAGCTGCATCCTTAATCCCATTTTTTGAACATGATGATGCTAACCGAGCTTTAATGGGGTCAAACATGCAACGACAATCAGTTCCATTATTATTACCACAAAAGCCTATTGTTGGTACAGGGCTAGAAAATCAAATTGCATTAGATTCTGGTATGGTAATTAATGCCCAACGAGATGGAATTGTTGAATCAGTAACAGCAAATAAAATAATTATCCGAGAAAATTCTGGTCGACATTATAAATATGATTTACAAAAATATCAACGATCAAATCAAGAAACTTGTATTAATCATCGACCAATAGTATGGGAAGGTGAAAAAATTAAATCTGGTCAAATGCTAACTGATGGCCCAGGAATAATAAGTAGCGAACTTTCTTTAGGACAAAACGTTTTAGTCGCTTATATGCCATGGCAAGGTTATAATTTTGAAGATGCTATCTTAATTAATGAACGTTTAGTATACGAAGATATTTTCACATCAATTCATATTGAACGATATGAAATTGAAATTGACCGAACAGCAGAAATGTCTGAGCAAACAACAAATAATATTCCAAATTTAAGTATTTCAGACGTTCAAAATTTAAATGAAGATGGAATAGTTACCATTGGGACATTTGTAAAACCAGGAGATATTTTAGTAGGAAAAATTATTCCTAAAGATGATTCAGAACAATTACCTGAATCAAAATTACTTAGAGCAATTTTTGGGGCAAAAGCAAAAGGAGTTCGTGATACATCATTCCGAATGCCCGAAGGAGAATATGGAAGAGTTATTGAAACTTTAACTTTTAATCGGCGAACAAAATTAGCATATAAATTTGAGAAAATTCAAATTTTCATTGCACAAATAAGAAAAATTCAAGTAGGCGATAAAATTGCAGGTCGCCATGGAAATAAAGGAATAATTTCACGAATTTTACCTCGTCAAGATATGCCTTTTCTTCCAGATGGAACACCTATTGATATTATTCTAAATCCTTTAGGAGTACCATCACGAATGAATGTCGGACAATTATATGAATGTTTATTGGGGTTAGCAGGTCATAAACTAAACCGTCGTTTTAAAATTTTACCATTTGATGAAATGTACGGATCAGAAGTTTCACGGATTTTAATCAATAAAAAATTACGACAAGCTTCAATTGAAAATGATGAAGCCTGGCTTTTCAATCCCTATTCTCCAGGAAAAATGGTGCTTCTTGATGGGAGAACAGGTAAAGAATTTGATAACCCAATTACCGTGGGTAATGCATATATGTTAAAGTTAATTCATTTAGTTGATGATAAAATGCATTCTAGAGCAACTGGTCCTTATTCATTGGTAACTCAACAACCGTTAGGTGGAAAAGCTCAACATGGGGGTCAAAGATTCGGTGAAATGGAAGTTTGGGCATTGGAAGGATTTGGTGCATCTTTTACATTAAAAGAACTTTTAACAATCAAATCTGATGATATGCAAGGAAGAAATGAAACCCTTAACTCTATTATTAAAGGTCAACCAATACCAACTTCAGGTGTACCAGAATCATTTAAAGTTTTAGTTCAAGAATTGCGTTCAATTGGGCTAGATTTAAGTACATATAGAATTGATGAATTTAGCTCGGATCAATCGTATGAAATTGAATTAAATTTAATTGAAAAATATAACCCATTGCTAAAAACATTTTCTCATACATCAAATATAAATAATATTTCATTTTAAAAATTTAATATGATACGCTCTGAAAAAGAATTTGATTATATAAAAATAAAATTAGCTTCTCCTATGAGAATATTACAATGGTCTCATAGAAAATTACCTAATGGACAATTTGTTGGAGAAGTTCAAAAATCTGAAACCATTAACTATAGAACATTTAAACCAGAAATGGATGGTTTATTTTGTGAAAGAATTTTCGGTCCAAGTAAAAGTTTAGAATGTGCATGTGGTAAATATAAACGAGTGCGATATGAAGGTTTGATATGTGAACGTTGTGGAGTTGAATTAACAGAATCACGAGTGCGACGACATAGAATGGGTCATATTAATTTGATTTACCCAGTTACCCATGTCTGGTATACAAATAGTAGACCAAATTATATAGCTTTACTACTTGAAGTTGAGCAATGTGAAAAAAGATTAGATACTGGATGGACAGAATTTGCTGATCCTCGTGATAACAAAGAAAAAGAAAATAAAGATATACCTGAATATTTATCTTCAGATCTTGAATGCCGTAATTACCTTAAAAGTCCAAAAGCACTTTTAAATTGTAAAAAATTTCTTAAAGAAAAATCAAAAGCAAAAAAATCTAATATTGTAAATTTTTATGATGAAAGAATAAAAAGAATAAAATTAGCATCATTAGCATATTTTATTGCTGAAGATGAAATTGCTTTTTATGGATTACATTGGGATTTACAACAATATCGACGTTGTCGAGAGTTAGGTTTTACTGGTTACCCATTAAAACCTCACTCAAAATTCTCTAATAGACGTCGAAATACACCAAAATATTTATTAAGATCAACACCAAATTATTTAATTGGAGCTGTTTTAATTAAACGTGAGTTAGAAAAGTTAAATCTTGATCAAGAAATTATCAAAACACGGAACTTTATTACGCTTTGCAGTAAGGTACTCCATAAAGAACAACCATTTTATAATTTTTCACATTGGTCTAAAAAATGGGAATACCAACGTATTTATAAATTACGCGATCAATCCATTAAACGAATTCGTATTTTAGAAAATTTATTAACTACTGGTGCAAATCCTGCATGGATGATTATAACCATATTACCAGTTATTCCACCTGCATTACGACCAATGATCCAATTGGAAGGTGGGCGTTTTGCGACTTCCGATTTAAATGAATTATATCGACGAATAATTACACGTAATAACCGTTTACTTCGATTATTAGAAATTGATGCTCCTCAATTAATAATTAGAAATGAAAAACGAATGTTACAAGAAGCAGTAGATACTTTAATTGATAATGGAAAACGAGGAAAAATTGCTTTAAGTGCAAGTAATCGACCATTAAAATCATTATCCGATATTATAAAAGGAAAACATGGTCGTTTTCGTCAAAATCTACTTGGAAAACGGGTAGATTATTCTGGGCGGTCTGTTATTGTTGTAGGTCCAAGTTTAAAATTAAATCAATGTGGTTTACCTTATGAAATGGCGATTGAATTATTCCAACCATTTATAATTCGCGAGTTAATTAATCAGGGCTTAGCAAGTAATATGAAAGTTGCAAAAAATTTGCTTCAACAGAATGAACCAATTATAGATCCAGTACTTGAAAAAGTATTATCAAATCATCCAATTTTCTTAAACCGAGCACCAACATTACATAGATTAGGAATACAAGCTTTTGAACCTATTATTATTCAAGGTCGTGCGATCAAACTTCATCCATTAGTTTGTTCTGCCTTTAACGCAGATTTTGATGGAGATCAAATGGCTGTTCATGTACCTCTTTCATTAGAAGCGCAAGCAGAATGTTATATGTTAATGTTAGCCCCATATAATTTTTTATCTCCTGCAAATGGAGAGCCAATTATTATGCCAAGTCAAGATATGGTATTAGGGTGTTATTATTTAACGGTAAATAACATTCCTGGATTATTAGGCTCAAATCATTATTTTTCTGATTTAAATGATGTTATATTAGCTTATAATCAAGACCAAATTGAAATTCATACCTCAATTTGGGTTCGATATAAACATAAGATTTCTAAACCTTCAAATTTTATAAAAAAAATTGAATTGCAAGATGGAAGTTATATTGAATATTATGAAAATATTCAAATTCGTAAAGATAAAAATAATAAAACTATTGTTCAATATTTACAAACTACAACTGGACGTGTTCTTTTAAATTATACAATTCAAACAACTTTAAATCTTAAATTATAAGAATTTAAAACATATTTGAATTTTTAAAAAACAATTAACTAAAAGAATTATGAAAGATTATATTTATCAAAATACCCTTATCAATAAAAAACAATTAAAAGAATTATTAGCATGGAGTTTTTCAAAATATGATTCCATGCAAGCTTCTTTATTAGCCGATGAATTAAAATATCTTGGATTTAAGTATGCAACACAAGCTGGTATATCTATTAGTATTGAAGATTTAAAAGTACCAGCTACAAAAAATGAGATGTTAGAAAAGGCAAATCAAGATATTTTAAATGCAGAAAAAATTTGTTTAAAAGGAAAAATTACAGATGTAGAACGTTTTCAAAAAATTATTGATACTTGGAGTATTGCAAGTGAATCATTAAAAGATAACGTAGTAGCTTATTTTAAAACATATGACCCGTTAAATTCAGTTTATATAATGGCATTCTCTGGGGCCCGCGGGAATTTATCACAAGTTCGCCAATTAGTAGGTATGAGAGGACTTATGGCAGATCCTAGTGGTGAAATTATGAGAGTACCAATTAAAAAGAATTTTCGTGAAGGCTTAACAATCACAGATTATTTAATGTCTGGTTATGGAGCACGTAAAGGTATTGTTGATACAGCATTAAAGACAGCAAACTCAGGGTACTTAACTCGACGTTTAATTGATATTGCCCAAGATATTATTATTAGAGAGAAAGATTGTTTAACTTCTGCTTCATTTATCATTGATAATGAAAATAAATTTGATAATGAACAAATTATTGGTAGAGTCTTATCAAAATCAGTTTATGAGCCAAAAACCGAAAAATTAATTGCTTCTGCAAATACGCATATTACTTTAAATTTATTAAACTTATTTGAACAAAAACAAGTCTCAAAATTTCACATTCGTTCACCATTAACTTGTAGTTTATATCACTCTATTTGCCAAATGTGCTATGGATGGGATTTATCAAACCAAAATTTAGTTGATCTAGGAGAAGCTGTTGGGATTCTAGCTGGACAATCCATTGGTGAACCTGGAACCCAATTAACAATGCGAACTTTCCATACAGGAGGTATTTTTACTTCAGAAGCACGTCAACAAGTTATTAGTCCAACAAATGGTGTTATTAAATTTTCTAAAATTTTAAAGACAATAATATTACGTACAAACCGAGGTGATGATGTTCTAGTTACTAAAAATTCAGGATCATTAATATTAATTCCAGAAAATCATGAAGAAAAAATTATTCAAATGGAATTATTACGAAATACAATGTTATTCGTAAAAAGTAATCAATATGTAAAAAAATCATCAATAATTGGAGAGTTAATTAGTACAGAAAAACAAACCTTAACAGAAAGAAAACCCATATTAAGTGATACAGCGGGAGAAATCTTTATTCCTAGGTTAAAAACTAGAACAAATCTAATAACACAAAATCGACTATTATGGATTTTATCAGGGCAAGTTTATCAAGCGCCAAGTAATTCTTTCTTAAATTTTTATACTGATCATAAAATTAATAAAAATAGTTATATTTTTAGAACAAAATTAATAAATCAATCTTCTGGATATATTCGCCTTTTTGATAATAAAAAGAATGTATTAGAACAAAAAATTCAAATTACAAATGATACATATTTTTTAAATAATAGTTATTCTCAAAAAATTCTTAAACCAAGAAATAATAAAAATTATTTAATTAATTGTGACAACTTAAAATATCTAACTACATTAAAGGATTCAAATGTTAACCAGTGGAAACGGTGTTATAACTATAAACCCTTTGCACTTTCATTTAATAATGATTTCAAAACGTTAACTGGTGGAATAATGTATTATGATCAGCGGGTTAAACAAAAACAAAATACTAGGGATAATCTAATTTCTTATAATATTCCATACGAAATAAGTAAAGAAGATTATGAAAAAATTAGTAAAAGTCATTATGACGTTTATTTAAAAAGATTACAAACTAAAATTGATAAAAATGGTCTCATTTTTTATCGAAATTTTTTGAACTATCAAGAAATGGAAAATATCTTTTTAAAGTTAAAATTAAAAAAGAAAATTCTTCATAATTCTTTAATTTGGCTTTCTGAAGAAACTTATAAATTAAACTGTGATAAAAATATTTTACTAGTTGAAAATGGAAACTTTATATCAAAGAATTTTGAAATTATCCCAAACATTATTTCAAAAACCGCTGGAATAATAAGCGTTTTACAAAAAAATAATATCATTGAAGAAATTGCAATTAAAGCTGGATTTGTTTATCAAGGAAAACAATTTGAACACTTAGATAAAAATGTTTATTATCCAGGTGAAATTATTTTTGATAATATTGAAATAACGCAACCTTCATTGTGTGAACATATTACAACAAAAGGAAGTAATCAATTATTAATTCGACCTTTTGATATTTATGAGATTCCAAAAGAAAAAAACATAAATAATATTTTTAGTAATACTAGTAACACGGAGTCAATTTTTAAAATAACTAATAAAACGAATTATTTATATAAAACAAATCAAAAAATTAAAACATCTAATAGTATAAATTTAATTTCTCAAAGTATAAATCTAAATTCAAAAAATTCATTACAAAATAATATAGCAATTGATTTAAGTAATTCGTTTACAATGAAACGTCTAAATTTAAAAATTTTAGAAAAGTTAGTTTTAAACCAATATATTCCTGCACATTTAAAATATACAGATTTACAATCTTGTTTACTTGTTGAACCAACTCAATTTATTGATTCTTATACGACTCTAGGATATCTGGAATCACTTACTAATAATTCTTTAGAAATCGTAAAATTTAAGTCAAAACGATCAAATAAAAAACAAGTTTTTTTAATATCAAATGATGATTGTGTAACAGTTCAAAAAGAACAAGGAAAAAATAAAACAGTTAATGAATTAATAATTGATAATATTAACGTAAACCAAACAGGGAAAGTGTTAATTGATAATGGAAAATTCTTAACTCTTCAAAAAGGACGGCCTTATTTTTTCCCAAATTGTAAAACGGATGATTCTAAAGAAAAAGTCAATTTACAATATAAATTAATAACTCTAAATAAAAATATTTCTAAGTATAACAAAAATACTTTCTTAAATTATTACGATATTAGTAAAAGATCAATCGTAGAAAAATTAGACCCTAATAAAAAATCGTGTGGGTTTAAAATAAAATTCTCAAAAATGTTTATGAAAAAAAATGGGAAATTTTATAGTTCTCCAATTCCATTATTTTTAAATAATTTTTCATTAGCAAAAGAAAAACAACAACCAAATAAAATAAATAACCTTAAAATTCAAAATACACAATTAAAAATTAAACAATGTTTACCTTTATTATTAAAAAGCTCTGAATTAATACCTAATAAAATTAAAGAAAACGGGTCTTTTAATACTAACTTAACTGGTTTAAAATTTTTAAAATATCCATTTAATAAATCAATTGGCATTCATTCAATTACAGAAGATTATTTTGAACAAGAAGTAAATAGTGTTTATTGTAAAAATGGTGAATTTATAGAAAAAGGTGAAGTAATTGGTTTATTAAACTTTGAAAAAGAAATTACTGGAGATATTGTTCAAGGTTTACCTCGAATAGAAGAACTATTAGAAGCACGAAAGAAAAAACCTACAAATAAACATTTAGCAACAAACCAAAAGAAGAGTTTATTAATTCAAAAAACTAGTATTGACTCTAGTTTTGAGTTTCAAAAACTCGGAACAACAATAAAAGAAAATGATAAAATTAACCCTCACAATTTATTAAAAATTTATTTTAATTATTATGGAATAAAAAAACAGTTCTTTTCAAGTGAAAACGAATTTGCAACTGCATATCGTTTAGCAAATAATTATGAAGCAAGTTATAGAACATTTAAAAAAATTCAACTACTAATCTTAAATGCAGTTCAATCGGTTTACCAATCACAAGGTGTTTCAATTGCAAATAAACATTTAGAAGTAATTATTAAACAAATGACCACAAAAGTGTTAATAACACATGAAGGTCATACACCCTTATTACCTCGAGAAGTAGTTGATTTATATCATATTCAATATATTAATCAAATTATTGAAGCCCATAATAAACGTCCAGCATATTATGTTCCCCTATTATTAGGGATTACAAAAGCTGCATTAAATAACCCAAGTTTTATTTCAGCAGCAAGTTTCCAAGAAACGACTCGTGTTTTAACAAAAGCTGCTATTGAGGGTCGAGTAGATTGGTTACGTGGTTTAAAAGAAAATATTATTATTGGACATTTAATTCCATCGGGAACAGGATATCAAAGTTATACAAATTGTTTTAACCTAATTTCACAAAATAAAACTAAGATCAATTTAGATAAAATAAAAACAAAAATATAAACTTATTTCTTTTCAATCTGTTGATGTTATTTTATACTAAAGAAAACTACAATTATTTTATTAAGGAGTTATAAACGTTTATGGCTGATATTAACTTAGCCCAATTATTAGAAGCTGGTGTTCATTTTGGACACAAAGCTTATCGATGGAATCCTAAAATGTTTCCGTATATTTATACAGAAAGAAATAATATTCATATTTTAGATTTAGTTCAAACAGCTCAATTATTAAAACGAGCAAATTCTTATGTGGCAAAAGCAGCATCAGAAGAAAAAACATTTTTATTTATTGGTACTAAACGTCAAGCAAGCGCTGTAATTGCGCAACAGGCAAATAGTTGTAATTCATATTATGTGAATCACCGATGGTTAGGTGGTATGTTAACAAATTGGGTAACATTAAAAAGCCGAATTGAAAGATTAAAAGCATTAGAACAACAAGAAGTTGATGGGATCTTTAATTTATTACCAAAAAAAGAAGCGTCATTACGTTTAAAAGAATTAGAGAAATTACGAAAACACTTAAACGGTGTTAAAAATATGACTAAGATACCTGATGTAGCAATTATTATTGACCAAAAACGTGAAATGACTGCTATTCAAGAATGCCGAAAATTAGGTATTCCTATTATTTCTATTTTAGATACGAATTGTGATCCAGATTTAGTTGATATCCCAATTCCAGGGAATGATGATGCGGTACGCTCAATTAAATTAATCTTAAGTTCATTAACCGACACAATTAATCAAAATAGATCTAATTAAAAATTTGTTAATTTATAAATAAAATAATTTTTATAATAATCTTTAAGAAAGAGTATTTATATTTCTATAAATACTCTTTCTTAAAGATTAAATGATTACTGATTACGTTAATGAAACTTTTCCACCAGCGTCTTCAATTTGTTTTTTTGCATCTTCAGCAGCATCTTTACTTAAGCCTTCTTGAACCATTTTAGGTGTTGATTCTACAAGCTCTTTTGCTTCTTTTAAACCTAATCCAGTTAATGTTCGAACAACTTTTAATACTGCAATTTTTTTGTCAGCTGGTACTTCATCTAACATTACGTTAAATTCTGTTTTTTCTTCTGCTTCTTCCGCAGCAGCAGGAGCTGCAGCCATTACAACACCACCACCAACACTTGCTGATGCATCAACACCAAAAGTTTCTTCGATTGCTGTTACTAATTCTGATGCTTCTAATAAAGTTAATGTTTTTAATTCTTCAACGATTTGATTAATTTTGTCTGACATAAGATTTTTTATTTAAAATGTTTATATATATATAGATATTTAATTATTGATTTAGCTATGAATTGATTAATATTAATCAAATGCATTTAAATCTAATTGAATAGAAGGTCCCATACTAGTGCAAATAAATAAACTTTTAAAATATTTACCTTTCACACCTGACGGGCGATTTTGTTCAATAGACTGGTATAATGATGTTAAATTGTCAATTAATTGATTTTTTGAAAAATTTGCTTTACCAAAGCTTACATGAACTACACCTGTTTTATCTGCTTTATATTCAAATTTTCCTTTTTTGAATTCAGATAAAGTGTCTGTTAAATTTGTACTTACAGTTCCTGCCTTTGGTGAAGGCATCAAACCTTTTGGACCTAAAACACGACCAAGTTTAGCTAATTTTGGCATCATATCAGGTGTTGCAACTAATAAGTTAAAATCAATATTACCTTGACTAATATCATCGATTAATTCTTGACTACCAACAATATCAGCACCGCTTTCTTTTGCTTCATTAAAATTTGCTTCGTTTGTTAAAACAGCGATGCGTGTCGATTTACCTACCCCATGAGGTAAGGTTACAGTTGTACGTAATTGTTGATCTGCATATTTTGGATCAATATTCAGATTAGCATGCAATTCAACAGATTCAATAAATTTAGCTGTGGCAGTTTCTTGAAGTAAATTGATTGCTTCTTCTAAACTTGAATGAACAACATTTTTAGTTTTTTTAAGGTTTTCGTTTTGACGTCTGGATAATTTTCGCATATAATTTTTTTCTTAAAAACTTACAAACTTAAATATTAATCGGTAATTGTAATACCCATATTCCGGGCAGTTCCTTCAACAATTCTCATTGCACTACTTAATTTAGTAGTATTCAAATCTGGTAATTTAATATTAGCGATTTCTTCTAATTGTGCTTTTGTTACTGATCCAACATTTACTCGATTTGGAGTTGATGAACCTTTTTTAACTTTTGCAGCATTAGCTAATAAAACAGATGCAGGCGGTGTTTTAAGAATAAAAGTATAACTTCGATCTTCATAAACTGAGATTTCTACTGGAATAATAAGTCCAGCTTTTTCAGTTGTTCGTGCATTATATTCTTTACAAAAGGCTGCAATGTTTACACCATGTTGGCCTAAAGCTGGACCTACAGGAGGAGCAGGTGTGGCTTTTCCAGCAGGTAATGCTAATTTAATCAATGCAGTTATTTTTTTTGGCATATAATTTTATTTTTATTTTCTTGATAAAATAGAGATATATAATTTTAACTTTAATTAATTACAAAAAGATTAAGCATCTTATTAAAAGTTTTTACTTTCTATTTAGATTTAAATCTTTATAAAATCAATTAGTTACGGAAATTTTAAAAAATTAAAATTCTATTTTCTAATACACACCTCTTCTTTTTTAAGAGAAACGCGTCCTGAAGGACTTGAACCCTCGACATCTAATTTTGGAGACTAGCGTTCTACCAACTGAACTAAGGACGCACAATATTATTTTAATAGATATATGTTTAAAAGACAAGGTTTCTTATTTTATCCAAAGTAACATCTAAATTTTAATAAATATGAAACAATTTAATAATAAAGTACAGTTTTCAATATCCGAAACTCCCTTACCCCATAATTTTGTAGCAGAGAAAATTATCTTAAGTTGTTTATTAGTTAATTATGAGGCAATTGAACTAACAATAAAAACTGTTCGAGTTGAAAGTTTTTACTTTATAAATCATCAGGAAATTTATAAAGCGATTGTCGAAATGTACCGTAAAAAACTCCCTATAAATATATTTTCAGTCAATGATTTTTTAAAAGAAACAGGGCGCTTAGATAAGATTGGAGGTACAAAAGTTTTATTAGAACTTATTAACCAAATTCCGAATTTAGTTTATTTAGAAGAATATATTCAATTAATCCAAGATAAATTTTTACGACGTTCGCTAATCAATTTAGGCTATGAAGCAATTAATTCAGCATATATTACAAATATTCCATTAGAACAAATTTTAAATGATTTCGAAAAAAAATCATTTAAATTAACAAATGAATTAATAGAAGAAAAAAAATTAACTACTGCAGAATTGTTTTCAACCATCTTTTTAGAACTAAAGGAAAAAGCTTTAAAATCAGATTTACCGGGATTAGGCTCTGGCTTTTATGATCTCGATTCCTTAACTCAAGGTTTTCAAAAGTCTGATTTGATTATTCTTGCTGGTCGTCCATCTATGGGAAAAACAGCATTTGTTCTAAATATAACAGAAAATATAATTAAGAATTATAAAGTACCAATTTTATTTTTTAGTCTTGAAATGTCAAAAGAACAATTAATATATCGTCTATTATCAAACGAAACAGGAATAAGTCAAACCCGTTTAAAAATTGGAAATTTATATAAAGAGGATTGGCATGAATTAAAAGAAAGTATTCAAACTTACTCTCGTTTACCATTATTTATTGATGATCAGGCAAACTTAACAACCCAAGATATTCGGTCCAAAATAAAAAAGATATTATTTGAACAGAATAAAATTGGATTAATTGTTATTGATTATCTCCAATTACTTGTTAATTCAAAATTAAAATCTGAAAATCGTGTTCAAGAACTATCGCAAATTACAAGAGCACTTAAAAATATTGCCAAAGAATTTCAAATACCCATTATTGCATTATCGCAATTAAGTAGAAATGTTGAAAATCGGATTAATAAACGGCCAGTTTTATCAGACTTACGTGAAAGTGGCTCTATTGAGCAAGATGCAGATTTAGTCTTAATGTTATATAGAGAAAATTATTATAATCCAACGATTGAAAAAAATGAAAAAATTACCCCTGCTGAATTAATAATTGCAAAACACCGTAATGGTCCATTAGGAATAGTAGAACTTTCATTTCAGACTGACCCTACAAAGTTTTTTGATACATTTCGTAATACAGAATAAATGCCCAGACCCAGATTCGAACTGGGGACACGAGGATCTTCAATCCACTGCTCTACCAACTGAGCTATCCGGGCTTACTATATATTATACTACATTCTACCTAAAATAACAAGATTAACATTGTTATTTTAAGTAGAATGTAGTATAATATTAATTGGATATAGTAATTAATATAATTTACTTAAAAAATCTAAATATGTCAGGATTGTAAAATAGCAGCATAAGATTTCAAGAGTTTATTAGTATTTTACTATATCTATTATTTTATATTGACCTTATAATTATTTGAATTGAAATTTATAAAATGCAAAGATTGTATAAAAAACTTTTAAAGATTGTTGTTCTAAATAGTTGAACTTTCATTATATTTCTTATCAAATTACTAAGTAATTAAGTTTTTTACTAATATTGAAAATAATTAAACCTGAATTAACAAAAAGCAATATTAGAAAAGTTAGTAATTATTGAATAAAGCTTAGTACTTTTAACAGTTAATAGAATTACTTGTATTTTTGGTGGAGGATAAGTATTAAAATTATATGAACAATTTTAAGGTAATAGGTTGATAAATGGTTCACCTAATACCTTAGACTAGATAGTACAGTAATTAAACAATTATGAGAGGGTAAGGATTATGGTTAAGAAATAAAAAATTGTAATAATCGCATAATTTGGTAAATGCTTCTCTGACTTATTGTATAAATTGGTATATTTCGTTTATTTGCTAAATTTTTTAGTCGAAAATTTTGTCTCAAATGTTTTTTTAAACCAATTATAAGGTTTGCTTGTTTAATTTGTGTCGTAATAATGATTTTATCACCAAGTTTTATTAAAATTTCTCGAATTAAGTTTTTTGATAAAGAATAAGGATAAATAATTAAAGTTGTATTTTTTAAAGTTAATGAACCAAGACTTTTTGGTTTATCCATTTCAAACCAATTTCTATGAATTGAAATCATTTCTTTATTTAAAAATCTAGAATTTTTTATTAGGAAATCTTTTTGTGACTTTTTATAACTAATAATTAATTTTTCATTTCTTTTTATATTTCGAATTTGTGAAATATTAGAATTTCCACGTAGTATTAAATCAATTGAATTTTCAACATTTTCATGAATTGTCCAAGAGTTTACATTATTTACTTCAATTGCGAGTTGAAAGGCCGGGTAAGATTTTCTCTCTAAAATACTTTTTTGTGTGCCTCGTCGTTTAGCTTCTTCATCACTTATTGTAACATATTGAATGCCACCCACAAGATCAGATAGAGATGGATTTTTGATTAAATTTTCTAAACAATTTCCATGGGTTGTACCCACTAATTGGACACCTTTTTCGGCAATAGTTCTAGCAGCTAAGGCTTCAAGTTCTGTACCAATTTCATCAATAACAATTACTTGAGGCATATGATTTTCAATCGCCTCAAACATAATTTTATGTTGAAGTTCAGTTTTTGGAACTTGCATGCGACGAGCTCGTCCTATACCACTGTGTGGAACATCACTATCTCCTGCAATTTCATTAGATGTGTCAATAATAATAACTCGTTTTGCCATTT
>Ga0213865_10000291_pt1 | contig 33747 bp, 29 predicted proteins | sample PICome_6_FD_160100 | JGI IMG/M metagenome (GOLD analysis project Ga0213865, IMG submission 160100) | Coastal seawater microbial communities near Pivers Island, North Carolina, United States - PICO282 | ecosystem: Environmental > Aquatic > Marine > Coastal | place: USA: North Carolina...
CGTGCAATTACGTATTGATTTATCCAAATTGACGCAACAGATCCCCTACGATTCTGGGGAGACTATTCTTGAAGTGCTGCAACGAGTCGATCAGTTGAACGCCGATTTAAAGTTAGACGCCAAGTTACATCACTATTTAGAGCGTCGCAGTTACCAAAAAGCTTTAGACTGGTTTGAGAATCCACAGCAGCCACATCGGATGTAGACATCATGGGCAAAAAATCTAAGAAAATTCAGCTGCATACTGATACCAGTTTGGAGCAAAATCCTTTCGAGAGCCTTGGCGCACAGTTCAATACCCGTGATTTGCCGGCGGGAGTTCCCCAGGCACAGTCCCTGCCACAGGTAGCCCAGCGGCGGATCGAAATGCGGCGAGAAACCTCGGGGCGTGCCGGCAAAACGGTTACAACCCTACGCGATGTTGCGGGTCAAATGACGCGGGATGAGCTTAAATTGCTGCTGCAGGAATTGAAGCAAATCTGTGCTTGTGGTGGAGCTATGAAAGGTGCAGTGCTGGAACTTCAAGGTGATGTGCGCGAACAGGTGCGCGATGCCTTGAAGAATCGTCCTTTCCGTTTAGTAGTTGCTGGTGGGTGAGTCCTTTTGGCTGGCATCAATTCGATTAACTGCAACTCTATGGCACCTGCTTTGGGCGAGAGCATGCTATTGCTTCGCGCGTCATCTTAGCGAATCATTCTTGGATGCATCTTTGAGCAGATATTTTTTTCGTAATGAAAACTTGTGGATAAAAATTAAATTGCTGCTTGCATGGAATTGGGGGCGAAGTAGGTTGTGGTGGATTTTATTTTTGTGGACAGGGAAACAGATATCAGCATGCACACCGACAAGATTGGCTATGACAGTAAGATAGAGAGCGAACTCATCGTGACGAAGGCGGATGCCGTGATCAACTGGATCCGCAAGCATTCTGTGTGGCCGATGCCAATGGGGCTCGCTTGCTGCGCCATTGAGCTGATGGCGGTCGGGGCTTCTCGCTTTGATATTTCACGCTTCGGAATGGAAGTGATGCGCTTTTCGCCGCGTCAGGCTGATTGTATGATCGTCTCTGGAACGGTAACTTACAAAATGGCGGAAGTTGTGCGCCGTATTTACGACCAAATGGCCGAACCCAAATGGGTGGTTGCCATGGGTGCTTGTGCCAGCACTGGTGGGATGTATCGTTCCTATGCGACACTGCAGGGGGTCGACAACATTGTGCCGGTTGATATTTACATCAGTGGTTGCCCGCCTCGGCCTGAAGCCCTCTTAGATGCGATGATGCGTTTGCAGGACAAAATCGCAAATGAGCAATCTTCCAAAACTTTACTGAGTGGAAACCGGAGTGAGTCCGCTGAGATAACCGCAGCAAAGGAGGGCCGATAATGCAACTAGTTCTGGACGATATTTTAGAAAAATTTCCTTTTCTGACTGCTCGTGATAGCGCAGACCATAACGCTGTCAATTGTCCCGAAGATAACTTCCTCGAGTGCATACAGCAACTTAAGGATCAATTTGACTATGATTTCTTGATTGATGTGACGGCTATCGATTGGGATGTCGAAACACCGCGTTTTACTGGGATCTATCACTTGTTTTCGACACGAAAGCATTGCTACTTGCGGATTGCTGTCGACTGCGCGGATTCTATTAATCCAAGTTTACCTTCGCTGGCTCACATTTACCCTGCGGCTGATTGGCATGAACGGGAAACCTACGACTTGATGGGCATTCATTATAGCAACCATCCAGATCTAAGACGCATTTTGATGTGGGATGATTATCCTTATCACCCGCTGCGCAAAGAATTTCCATTGGCGGGAATTGAGGTTCCATTACCAGCGGCTGATGTTGCCGAGCGTACAGGAACTCAGGTAGAACCGGCTCCCATGATGGGAGGCCCCTTTGTTTCTTCAGCCGATGGTCCGATGAGCCAGACCGAGCCTAGCGCGCGTGATGAAAGTTGGACTGAATCGAAGACCAAACCTATAGTGTAATCACATGACAACGACTAAAGAGATTTCGATTGGGGACATCAATGCTCGTGCCCAGGTGAGTGAGGAAGGCTTTAAAGGTGAAAGCATGTCACTCAATGTGGGGCCTTCGCATCCGACCACTCATGGCGTGCTACGCCTACGAATGGAACTCGATGGGGATATTTTGACGAAGTGCGATCCTGTACTCGGCTATCTGCACCGAGGAGACGAAAAGATTGCGGAAAATATGACCTACAATCAGTTTGTCCCGTATACGGATCGACTGGATTATTTGGCACCATTGGCCAACAATGTTGCCTACGCCATGGCGGTCGAAAAGTTGGCGTCGCTGGAAGTTCCAGAGCGCTGCCAAGCGATTCGTGTTCTTTGTTGTGAACTTGCACGCATTTCTTCGCATTTACTTGGCGTGGGCGTGTACGGCATGGATGCTGGAGCCTGGACAGTTTTTATGCTGACCTTTACCGAGCGGGAAAAGCTGTACACACTATTTGAGGAGCTAACGGGTGCGCGCTTTACTACTAGCTATACGCGTATTGGTGGGGTCGCCAGAGATGTTCCTGATGGCTGGTTGGGCCGTGTGTTGGAATTTTGCAAAGGCGTGTTACCGGTCCTTGATACCATCGACAAGCTATTGACACGTAACCGTATCTTCATGGACCGTACCGTAGATGTGGGGGTCATCAGTAAGGAAGACGCGATTGCTTACGGAATTACAGGTCCGAATCTGCGCGCTAGCGGTGTGGATTTAGATCTCAGAAAAGATCGCCCGTATCTGGGCTATGAGAAATACGACTTCGAGGTGCCGATCGGTACGACTGGTGACTGCTATGATCGTTATTTGATGCGTGCTGAAGAGGTGCGCCAAAGTGTAAACATTATTCGTCAAGTCATCGGTCAATTTCCGGAGGGAGCTTACTACGCCGAGGATGCCAAAAAGATCTATGCGCCCCAGAAGTCTAAGGTGCTGACCAGCATGGAAGAACTGATTCAGAACTTTATGATTGTGACCGAGGGGCCACAAATTCCAGCGGGAGAAGTGTACTTTGAAGCGGAAAATCCTAAGGGTGCCTTGGGCTTTTTTATTGTCTCCAAGGGTGGGGGTGTACCGTACCGTCTAAAGATTCGAGGACCTTCCTTCTGTAACTTGAGTATCTTGTCGAAACTTCTACCCGGTCATTACTTGACGGACATTACCGTTATTTTAGGCTCGCTTGACTTTGTGATGGGGGAGTGCGATCGCTAATCAATTTTTTGATCTGCAATGAATTTAAAAGCTGAAACATTAGAGAAGATTGACCGTCTGGTCCCTCGCTACCCCACATTAAGGAGTGCCGCACTTCCGCTCTGCCATTTGGTGCAGGAGGATCAGGGGTATTTATCCAACGATGCCATGGAGTGGATTGCTGACCGTTTGGACTTGCAGCCGATCAACATCATTGAACTGGTGACGTTTTATCCTATGCTGCGTACTGAACCTACAGGCAAATATCATGTGCGCGTTTGCAGAACGCTGCCATGTGCGCTTGCGGGTGCTTACAAAACCTGTGAGCGTTTCGAAAAAGCATTTGATTGCAAAGTTGGGCATACCAGTGAGGATGGGCAGGTGACGATCGAGTATGTCGAATGCCATGCAGACTGTGGCAAGGCGCCAGTCGTTATGATTGGCGAGGATGAATACACTCAAATCACTCCAGACAAGGCTGATGAATTGGTCGATTTGATGAAACGTTCGGAACTTTGATTCAATCCATTTAGTAAGGAGTTTGTTTATGGCAGTGGAAGAGCAGCGACTAATATTTAAAAACATTGATGTTGATGGCTACAGCAACGACATCGATTGCTACCTGAAACACGGTGGCTACCAGCAGCTTAAAAAAGCTGTGACCATGGAGCCAGCAGACATCTGCGCCGAGGTGGCCACTTCGGGGGTTCGTGGGCGCGGGGGGGCTGGTTTCCCTGCTGGGATGAAGTGGAAGTTTTTGGATCGTAAGTCCGGCAAGCCCATTTACCTGATCTGTAATTGCGACGAATCCGAGCCGGGCACTTTTAAGGACCGCCAAATTGTGCACAAAGATCCACATCAGTTGATCGAGGGTATGCTGTGTTCTGCGTATGCAATTCAGGCCAAGCTTGCCTTCATTTATATCCGTGGGGAGTTTTTTGAAGGTTACAAAATTTTGGAGCGCGCCATAGAGGAAGCGCGGGCCAAAAATTTCTTGGGCGAAAATATTTTGGGAAGCGGTTATAGCTGCGACATCATTGTGCATCGCGGTGCGGGTGCCTATATTTGTGGCGAAGAAACGGGCTTGATTGAGTCTCTTGAAGGGAATCGTGCCAATCCTCGTATCAAGCCTCCTTACTTTCCCGCCGCTCTGGGCTTGTATCAGTGTCCCACAATTGTGAACAATGTCGAGACCCTCTGTGATGTGAAACACATTGTCGAAATGGGGGGTGAAGCTTTTGCCAAGATTGGTACGCCCGGCAATACGGGCACGCGTATTTGGTGTGTGTCAGGGCATGTTCAAAAGCCAGGTTACTATGAGTTCCCCTGTGCGGCATTGACCTTGGGGGAATTAATCTATGATGTGTGTGGCGGTTTAAAGCCTGGCCGCAAATTGAAAGCTGTGATTCCAGGAGGATCCTCCTCTAAAATCTTGAGAGCGGACGAGCGCTTTGTCGGAAAACTGAAAGATGGGACGGAGTACGACTGGGGTATCAACGATATTCCCATGGACTTCGACAGTTTGTCGGCAGTGGGCTCCATGTCGGGCTCTGGTGGAGTGATCATTATGGATGATTCCACGGACATGGTGGAAGCCTTGGCCAATCTGAATTATTTTTACGCCCACGAAAGTTGTGGGCAGTGTACACCTTGCCGCGAAGGGGTGCCCTGGATGCGTAAAATTACCGCGCGCATGTGTGCTGGCGAAGCCAAAGAGGGGGATGCCGATCTGTTGAAGAGTATTGCCGACCAGATTGCAGGTCGGACTATTTGCGCCTTTGGGGAGGCGGCTGCGTGGCCTGTGCAAAGCTTTATTGCAAAATTTAAAGATGAGTTTGTTGAGAAAGCCCGTGAACAAGCTGCCCGTAAACAAGCGGGTGAGAAGGCTGCTAAAGAAACAACCCTAATTTGATCCGATGAGTGAGCAAACGAAAGTGGATTTAGTCACTATCAACATTGATGGTGAATCGATTGAGGTCCCGAAGGGGATGAATGTGATCGAGGCCGTCAAGTCGGTCGGTAAGGGACGTGAAGTGCCGCATTACTGCTACCACCCTAAGTTGACGATTGCAGGCAACTGCCGGATGTGTATGGTGGAGCTGGGCATGCCGATGCGCGATCGTGCCACTGGGGAAGCGATCCTTGAGGCTGATGGATCCCCCAAGATTTCTTGGATGCCGAAGCCCACGATTGGCTGTGCCACCAATGCAAGTCAAGGGATGCACATCAAAACAAAATCTGAGGTTGTTGAAGCTTCTCGCAATGGGGTGACAGAGTTTTTATTGATCAACCATCCTTTAGACTGTCCCATCTGTGACCAAGCCGGTGAGTGTCGCTTACAGGAATTTTCCGCTGAGCATGGTCGTGGCTATAGCCGTTTTACTGAGGATAAGAATGTTAAGCCCAAACGCACTAAGTTGGGGCCGCGTGTCACCCTTGATGATGAGCGCTGTATTTTGTGTTCCCGCTGCGTTCGCTTTAGTAAGGAAGTGGTGGATGACGATGTGCTAGGCTTTGTCGATCGTGGCTCATATTCAACGCTGACCTGCTACCCAGGCAAAGAGTTGAACCATAATTACTCACTCAATACCGTCGATATCTGCCCAGTGGGTGCATTGACCAGTACCGACTTTCGTTTTAAGATGCGTGTTTGGTTTTTGAAACGTACGCCTAGCATTTGTACGGAAAGCAGTGTGGGGGCGAATACCGAGGTTTGGAGTCGTGAGGGCAAGATCTATCGTATAACGCCGCGTCGTAATGATGCCGTCAATGATACCTGGATGACGGACTCTGGCCGAGCACTCTTCAAGGCGGTAACTGCTGAAAATAGGATTTTAGAAGCGCAGGCGGCTGCTGGGGCACTGAGTTCTGATCAGGCCCTTGCTCAAGCTGCAGACTTACTAAAAGCCAGTTCGGTGGAAATCGTAGCCTCGGCTCACAGCAGTTTTGAGGAGCAATTCTACTATAAAAAATTGGCACAGCTCACGAAAGCGCCGGTTACGGTTATCGGGCATTACCAATCGGGTGATGGTCTCTTGCAGTCTGAGGATCGTTCACCGAATCTTCGCGGCGCACTGATTCATGGTTTGATAGAGGCTGTGCCCCAAAAGGGGATCCAAGAATTGTCCACTCGGATTGAAGCGGGTGCAGTGAAAACGCTTTTGGTTGTTAATGAAGATTTAATTGAACAAGGCTTGAGTCCTGAGTCGCTTGAGCAAATCGATGTGATTTATGTAGGCACCCATCACAATGCAACTACTCAGCTCGCCAAATTGGTGGTGCCGACACTCACCGTTTTTGAAAAGGATGGTTCATTCGTGAACCAAAACTTTCGATTGCAGCGCTTTAAGCAAGCGGTTCCAGGACCGAAGTCTGTGACGTCTGAGATCGTGTTCCTGCCTAAATTGATTGCGCAGTTACAAGGCGATGTGCATGCAGTCAGCCCAGATATGCGTCAGCTCTGGCAACATATTGCACAGGAAACCGATGTGATTGAAGAGACAGTTAGCTGGCACACCTTGCCTGATGAAGGCCTTGCCTTAAATGCAGACCCATTCTCTGCGCTGGATTTTGTGGAATCTAAAAATTTAAAATATGATCCAGAGGCATTGCAGGCAGCCAAGGCTGTCGCCTCGGTCGATTAAGATAGCTGATTATGGATTTTTTAGCAATTGTACTTCCCATTGGACTGTCACTGACGATGATTTCAGTATTTATGGGCCTGTGTAGCTACTCGGTTCTGGCTGAACGTAAGGTGTCCAGCTGGATTCAAGGACGTGTGGGTCCTAATCGTACGCGCCTGCCTCTGTTGGGCCATTTGCCGATCATTGGTAATCTGATGACGGGGCTTGGCCTTTTTCAACCGGCAGCGGATGGTTTGAAATTTCTTTTCAAAGAAGAAATTACGCCGGGTCATGTGAACCGGACCTACTTTTATCTCGCACCGATTATTGCACTGGCGCCAGCCTTAACGACGATGGTGGTGCTGCCTTTTGGTCGCTATGTGGACGCTGCTGGTCAAGTACAACCTTTAGTCTTGGCGAATTTAGAGGTAGGCATGCTTTTTATCTTAGCGATATCCTCGCTGGGTGTGTACGGCATCGTTTTAGCGGGGTGGTCTTCCAATAGTAAATATCCCTTTTTGGGAGCTATTCGCTCTTCGGCGCAGATGATTTCCTACGAACTGGCGATGGGATTGTCCATACTGCCAGTGTTCATTTGGGTGGCTGCGCCTGGTTCTGACTACGGCTTAAATTTGTTTGGAGTTGTTCAATCGCAACAAACTTTGTGGCTTTTTATGTGGCAGCCCCTATCAGCACTGATCTTTTTGGTGGCTCTTTTTGCTGAAACCAATCGCTTGCCTTTTGATATGGCTGAGTCTGAAACTGACTTAGTCGGCGGCTTTCACACCGAGTATGGTTGTTTTAAGTTTGGTCTCTTTTTTGTCGCCGAGTATGCACACGTCATTATGGGCTCTGCGATCTTTGTTGTGTTGTTCCTCGGTGGTTGGAATTTTCTACCCGGACTGGCCGACCCATGGAGCGATGGGCTTTTGGGGACGATTCTATCCGTTTGCTGGTTTATGGCAAAAGTGTTTGCTATGATCTTTTTCTTTATCTGGGTGCGTTGGACCTTGCCACGCTTTCGTTATGACCAAGTGATGACTTTGGGCTGGAAATTGCTGTTGCCTTTGGCGATTGCTAATTTGGTCTTCAACACATTGGTGATTGCTTTATATGACTATTTTAACCGCTAACTGGCATGGCTAAGACAAAAGTAATTGAAAGAAAACCGCTCTCTTTCGCCGAGAAAACTTTCATTCCGCAGATTCTTGGTGGTCTCAAGGCAACCATGGGTACGATGTTGGATAAAACGGTCACTTTACAGTATCCCGAAGAACGCCCGGTCATTCCCGACAACTACCGTGGAGTGCCGACTTTGGTCAAAGATCCAAATGGCCGAGAGAAATGTGTTTCCTGTCAATTATGTGAGTTTGTTTGTCCGCCGAAGGCTATACGGATTCAACCAGGAGAGATTGATGCAGAGCTGGAACCGGATCGTGCGCACGTTGAAAAGGCACCTCAAGCCTTCGATATTAACATGCTGCGTTGTATCTATTGTGGATTGTGTCAAGAAGTCTGCCCGGAGGAGGCCATCTTTTTACAGGACATTTTTTCTGTTTCTGGTACGAGTCGGGAGTCGATGATTAATAACAAAGAAAAGTTGTATGAATTGGGAGGGACTTTACCGGACCAGCACTACAAGTGGGATCGTAAAAAAGCGGCAGAACTTAAGGGGAATGCGCACTAATTGTTTCGTTTGAATCAGTATGACTGACTTACTCTTTTATTTCTTTTCATTGGTAGCGCTTGGCGCTGCGCTAGTCATGGTCTTAAATCCCAACGCTGTCGGCGGGGCCATGGCGATGATTGTCTCTTTTGTGGCCACAGCAGCCTTATTTGTTCTACTGGAGGCCTATTTCTTGGCCATTATTCAGGTGCTCGTCTACGCAGGTGCTGTCATGGTGCTCTTTCTATTTATAATTATGCTGCTAGACGTCGATAAGGTGGAGGCTGCGTATCGCTTTGATCGCATCGGAACCTTGGCGGCAGTCTGTGGTTTCGTATTGTTGGCATCCATGCTTGTCGTTGGCCTGAGTTCGTCGCATTTACCGGTGCCACCTACAGAGCTTGTTGCCAGTAATCCCGATGTTATCAGTCAAAGCTCTGGGATTCCCTTTACTTCTTCTTCAAAATCATTCGGCTACAGTCTATTCACGAAGTATATGCTGCCATTTCAGCTGGTGGGATTTTTACTCCTCGCAGCTATGTTGGGTGTCATCGTGATCAGTAAACGCGCTGCGCAAGTCGATTAGAGGCACGATCGCATATTTACCTATCCACTTATATATGAACATAGGAATTCATTCGTATTTAATCGTATCCGGCTTAATGTTTGCGATTGGTTTTTTAGGCGTTATTTTACGGAAAAACACCTTGGTGCTCTTCATGTCATTAGAATTGATGCTAAATGCGGTCAATTTGGCCTTGGTCGCTTTTTCGCGCTACAACAACACCATGGATGGCAACTTGTTTGTTTTTTTCATTATCACCGTTGCCGCTGCTGAGGTGGCTGTTGGCTTGGCCATTATCGTTGCTCTGTACCGCAAGCGGCAGACCGTTATGGTGGATGAGTTAAAAGCTTTGGAGAATTAATGTTATGGAGGCCACGAATTCATTACTTCTAGTCCTATTCGCCCCACTGACTGCAGCCTGTTTAATTGCATTTTTCTGCCGTCAGCGCCCCCAAGCCGCCATTGCACTGTCTCTGTCGGCCGCAGGCGTCATCTTTATCGCCAGCTTGATGGCAACGCTGCAATTCACCCGTTTGGGTGATCTGAGTGCCAGTATGGAGTGGTTACGTTTGGGCGATTTTGTCGTCAACATGGGACTGTTCCTAGACAATACCGCAGCCACCATGTTGATGATGGTGAGTTTTGTGGGCTTATTGATTCATGTCTTTAGTGTGGGTTACATGCGCGGTGATGCGGCGACGGCTCGCTTTTTTGGTGGCTTGTCGATTTTCATGTTTTCGATGCTGGGAATTGTGCTCGCAGACAACTTGGTCATGCTCTTCGTGTTTTGGGAGTTGGTCGGTTTTAGTTCTTACATGCTGATCGGTCATTACATTGCTAAAGATGAAGCAGCCCAGGCTTCCAAAAAGGCTTTCATCGTCAATCGGGTAGGTGACTTGGGCTTTTTGCTGGGCATTGTGTTTGCTTACTGGCATTTTGGGACCACCGAGCTGACAGAGCTCGCTGCATTAATTGAGCTAAATCCAGCACTGATCAATGGTACTATTGCAGCACTGTTGATGTGTGGGTTTATTGGTAAGTCGGCTCAATTCCCGCTGCATGTGTGGCTTCCAGATGCGATGGCTGGACCAACGCCAGTTTCGGCACTCATTCACGCGGCCACAATGGTCGCTGCTGGGGTTTACTTTCTCATTAGAATCGTATGCTTGTTCCCCGTTGAACTACTCCCATCCATTGCCTGGCTGGGTACGGGCGTCGCGCTGTATGCAGGATTTTGCGCCTTCGCACAATCCGATATTAAGCGTATTCTCGCCTATTCAACGCTCTCGCAGCTGGGGTACATGGCTGCTGTTTTCGGATTAGGTTATCCGGGACTTGCACTGTTTCACCTGATAACGCATGCCTTTTTTAAGGCGTTACTCTTCTTGGGGGCAGGTTCTGTGATTCATGGCTGTCACCATGAACAAAATATTTTTAAGATGGGGGGGCTCTTTCGTAAGATGCCGATGACCAGTGGCACCTTTTTAATAGGTTTATTGGCTTTGTGCGGTGTATATGGCCTCTCGGGCTTTTATTCCAAGGATGCCATTTTAATTGCTGCTGGCCTCCATTCTAATCTCATCTTTTTCTTGTTGGTATTGGGGGCGCTCTTAACCGCTGGTTATATGGGACGTTTGTTTTGGATTGCTTTTCTGGGACGTCCGAATTCAGCTGCAGCTGAGAATGCACATGAAAGCGGACCTGCAATGTTACTCCCACTCATCATATTGGCCTTATTGTCGATTGCTGGGGGTTGGCTCAATCTGTGGCCGCTCGGTCTGGGTGAAATCATTCAAGATGATCAAGCCCGATTACATGCGAGTGTAGCTTATGATGCTATGCACAAAAAAGTGGTGATCGCAGGTAGTGTGGCTTGCTTAGTTGGCTTGTTATTGGCTTTGCTTTTTTATCGGATGGGAGCGCAAAAAGACCGCCTGCAAACTCTGGCCGCTCCGGTGTATGCTTTCTTGGAGTCACGTCTTTGGTTTGATGAGCTGTACGATTTTTATGTGCAGAAAGTTCAGCAGCGTGTGGCACTGTTGCTCAGCTTCTTAGATGTGAGTATTCTTAAAGGATTGTGCATGCGTGGCTCCGCTGGATTGGTCGCCTTAGTGAGCCTCTTACTTCGGATGTTGCATACCGGCAATTTACATAACTACGTCGCCTGGTTTCTAGCAGGTGTCCTGCTGCTATCTGCTTTTGTTTTCGCCTGTGCTTAATTGCATTTTCTACAATGACTGTACTCGATTCTCACTCTATTCTGCTCTTATCGGCAATCTGCATTCCATTCCTAATGGGACTTTACGCTCTGCTGTGTTCCAATATGCAGTCTGCCCCCTTAAAGTCGGTCTGCATTGCCGGATTTGCCTGGCCTTTAGTCGTCGCCATTTTTTTATGTACGCAGTTTGACGCTTCTCTTGCAGGGGATTACAACTTCCAGCTACGATTGCCGACAGGGCTTGAGCAGGTCGGCATCTATTTGCATCTCGGGCTGAATGCGATATCTATGCCATTGTTTTGCTTAGCAGCCATTGTGGGCGCTGCTGCGGGGTATTATGCGCTGCATTCAAAGGCTGAGCGCCTGCATTTGTACATGGCGCTATTGCTGATCATGCAAGCTGGCCTAATGGGCACATTCGCTTCCATCGACTTGTTTTTCTTCTACTTCTTTCACGAGTTTGCCTTGATACCAACCTTTATCATGATCGGTATTTGGGGCGGGCCAGATCGTAAGTCGGTGGCCATGGAGTTGACCATTTATCTCACATTGGGTGCTCTGATATCATTGATTGGGTTGATTGCATTGTATCTGGAGAGTGGTGCGGATACTTTTTCTATGATCGAGCTGCGCTCGTACTTAGCAGCCAATCCAATTTTGGAGACGGTACAAAGTAACTTGTTTGCGCTGCTATTGTTTGGTTTTGGAATTCTGGTCTCTTTGTTCCCTTTTCATTCATGGGCGCCGAAAGGCTACGCCTGTGCGCCTTCCAGTGCGGCCATGTTGCATGCTGGAGTGCTGAAAAAATTCGGCTTGTATGGTTTATTGCAAATTGCGGTTCCACTGTTGGGGAGTGGACTAGGAGATTGGTCGACTTGGCTTATCTGGCTTGCACTAGGTAATGTGTTGATTATTGGGTTGATCACCTTAGCCCAAAAAGATCTCAAACTGATGTTGGGATACAGTTCAGTCATGCATATGGGCTATGCCTTTCTAGGTTTGGCGACGGCCTCTATAGTTGGCTTAGGAGGCGTTCTGTTGATGATGTTAGCGCATGGATTATCAGTAGCTCTACTGTTCATGCTGTCCACCTGTGTCTATCATAGAAGCCAAAGTTTTGATATGTCGGCGATGGGTGGTTTAGCTCAACGTGCACCTGTTTTGGCCGCATTTTTTGTGGCGGCAACTATGGCCAGTATTGGTTTACCTGGTTTCGGCAATTTCTGGGGCGAGTTTGCCATTTTTGCTGCACTGGCAGAATCGGAGGCAACCCGTTGGATTACGCCATTGGCTGCGATTGGAATCATTATCTCAGCGATCTACGGCTTAAGGGCTGTGGCGAATATCTTCTTGGGGAGTTCAAAAATTCCTAATGAAACCGCGGAATCAATTGTTGATCTTAAATTTCATGAAAAATTGCCAGCTGTGGTACTATTTGCAGGCTTACTCCTCATTGGATGTTATCCTAAAATCGTATCGGATGCTGTTGATTCGGAATTACAGCAGGTATTTAAAACTCCGCCCGTTGCGACTGCCCAGGCGGAACAGCTGCCGCAACTCGATTCTTCTCATTAATTTCATTGCTTTGTTTTAACCGTCATGGAGCCCATCACAGCAGACTTCCTTAAACAATTAGCCGACACCAATCGCTGGTCTGCTATTCTTCCCGAAATATTTATCGCCTGCGTCGCTTTGGCTTTGCTGGCGATTGAGATGCTATCGCCTAAGCGGGCGGGGTATTGGGTCGTGCGCACGTCTTTGCTGGGGCTGTTACTCCCGCTTGCTTATTTGCTAATGACCTTCACGTGCACTGAGTGTTCAGCAGGCGATGTTCTATTCTCAGGCTTATTGTTGCAGTCTGATTTTAGCACTATTATGCGCTGCTTTTTTCTGGTGAGTGCTGCGCTGGTGACTTACCTAGCTGCGCGTTACCTAAAGGGTAGTGAATGGGCGAAAACCGAGTTTTTTGTGCTCGTGCTCATCATAGCGGTCGCGATGATGCTTTTAGTGCAAAGTCATCATTTTGTGATGTTCTTCGTCGCTTTAGAAACCGTGACCATTGCTTTCTACGTCTTGGTCGCCTATTGCCGCACACGGGTGCTCTCTTTAGAGGCTGGCCTTAAGTATTTGGTGATGGGCGCTCTCAGTTCTTCAATTTTACTATTTGGAATTGTTCTGCTCTATGGGGTCGCCGGCAATACAGCCCTTGCGGGGGCAAGCCCAGATGCGCTGAATTATACGGAGCTTAAACAGTTTATAGAACTCAATGCTGACAACTTGCTGGTCAAGCTGGGTGTTTTGATGGTACTGGCAGGCATTTGTTTCAAAATTGGTGCGGTCCCTTTTCAAATTTGGGTTCCGGATGTCTATCAGGGGGCCCCGCTGCCTGTGACGGCTTACTTGGCGGTCGCCTCTAAGGCTGCGGGTTTTTCTGTGCTTTTGCAACTAGTGACTGGACCCTTTGCGGGGATGTCGGAAATCTTAGTGCCCGTCCTATCGGTCATTGCCATTGTGAGCATTTTATTTGGTAATATAGCTGCAGTCACGCAGGGGCAGGTCAAACGTGTATTGGCATTTTCTGGTATTGCGCATGCTGGCTATCTATTAGTTGGGGTAGTGGCAGCTTTTTATGTTCCTTGGGCGGTTTATGCGGTGCTTTTTTATCTGTGCACCTATCTTGTTGCCTCATTTTCCGTGATGAACGTTCTCGGTTTTCTTGGGCGAGATGAGAGCTTGAGTTATGATGATTTTAAGCAATTTTCTCGAAAAAGTCCCTTTCTCTGTACTTTGCTCACTTGTGGCTTAGGCTCATTGGCTGGCATTCCGCCACTTGGGGGGTTCATTGCAAAATTATTTCTCTTTATTGCAGCCTATCAGGCTAATCTGTATATTTTGTTATTGGTTTCTATTATTGGGGTTGTGATCTCCATCTATTATTATTTTTCGTGGATTCGAATCTGTTTGTTTACCGAACACTCACTGCATGCGATCGATGAAAAGAGTGTCATTAGCCTACGACGCCGTGATTATTGTGTTTTAGGCTCGCTGTTGTTTGCCAGTCTTTTACTAGGCTTGTATCCTGGAGTCTTACCTATTATCCCCTAAATGCGTGTAGAAGTGTGGTTGGGGCACTATTAATGGATGCCAATTATAAATTGGCTGTAGCGATTGGCTGCCAGTTTATTTTTTGTAGCATTAGTATATGGAAGATTCATGGGAAATTCTAAAGTTATTAGCTGATAACACGCGGGTGCGTTTGTTGGGCCTACTTGATCTGGAAGAATTGTCAGTTGCGGAGTTGCAAGAGGTCCTGGCGATGGGGCAGTCGCGTATTTCTTCCCACCTGAGTCTATTACGACAGGCCGACCTAGTCATGGATCGACGCGAGGGCAAGCGGACGTTTTATACTTTGAATCAAGATTTATCGCTAGCGAATCAGCAGTTGTTGCGGGCGACTTTCAATGCGCTCAAGGAATCCAGTCAGTTAAAGGAGGATCGCATTCATCTGAAACGAGTACTGGAAAAAAGAATGCGCTTGTCCGAGCAGTATTTTAATACGGTTGCAGGTCGTTTGGGTAAACAGTATTGTCCTGGAAGAAGTTGGGAAGCAATAGGCCATTTTCTTTTTCACTTGGTTCCAGAGATCAGCATTGTGGATTTGGGAGCAGGTGAAGGCGTCTTGTCGCAACTACTGGCGCGTCGTGCCAAATCAGTTGTTTGCATTGATAATGCCCAGAAGATGGTCGATTTTGGAAGTGAGCTGGCCCAAAAGAACGGATTTTCTAATTTGCACTATCAGCTTGGCGAATTAGAGGCGGTTCCACTTACAGATAAAAGTTTTGATTTGGCTTTGATGAGTCAGGCTTTGCATCATGCGAAGCAACCACTTGTTGCTCTAAAAGAAGCGTATCGTATTCTCAAACCGGGTGGACGCCTCATTATTATCGATTTATTGGAGCATCAATTTGAGCAAGCACGTGAATTGTATGCGGATATATGGCTTGGCTTTTCGGAGAATAAATTATACCAAATGTTACAAGATGCGGGCTTTAAAAAGATTGAGCTGAACATTGTCGCGAGCGAGCAACAAGCTCCCCACTTTAAAACAATTTTAGCTAGCGCGACTCGCACCGGGTAGTGGTTTTAAGCGACTACCTAGCATCCTCACTGATGTTAGAGTGAAGCCATCGGCACTTGTAACATGTAAGCCGATCTACAATCAGTGGGTCGACAGTCACAAGGTATCTATTTAGTTGCATGTGTGTGCCGCATCTTAGTCGCCAGATTTTGAAGATAATGTCCTGGTTTTTGTGTATGGGTGATTATAGCACAGAAGATCGTAGATGATTTGTGCTCACTACAGTTTACGTTTTTAGCCTATCTATAGTACGTTTTTTATTGAGTTTGAGTCTGTATTACCTCATTATAATACATACCCCTGAAAGAATGTTTACTTTTTAATGTCGAAACCTCAATTTATCCTGGCTTGTGATCAGGGCACCTCCAGCTCTCGGGCTGTCTTGGTGGATCATGCTGGCTGCGCTTGTGCACAACATCAGGTTAATTTTGAGCAAATTTATTTGCAGAGCGGGTGGGTAGAACACAGCCCCGAGGCTCTTTATCTATCACAAATTAATGCTATACGCGGGGTCCTCAATGATGCGCAAGTGACTGCAGATGCTATCCTCGCTATGGGGATTACCAATCAACGAGAAACTACAATTGTTTGGAATCGTCGTACGGGACGTCCTGTCTACAATGCGATTGTCTGGCAAGATCGACGAACAGCGGATTTTTGCCGGGAATTAGATGAGCTCGGCTATAGTCAATTACTGAAGGAAAAAACTGGCTTGCGTTTCGATCCTTACTTTTCGGCAAGCAAGATTCGTTGGATTCTGGATCATGTTGAGAATGCGCGTGCATTGGCTCGCAACGGGGATCTATGTTTTGGTACGGTAGAAACTTGGTTAGTATGGCAGTTTACGGGGGGGCGTATTCACTGCACTGATGTGAGCAATGCGAGTCGCACCGCATTACTCAATATTCACACCCAAGAGTGGGATGATGAACTACTAGAAATTTTTCAAATACCGCGCGCATTACTGCCTGAAATTCGTTCCTGCTCAGAAGTCTATGGGCAAGTCGCAACGATGGATGCATTATACGGAGTACCGATTGCGGGTCTCGCTGGTGACCAGCAGGCTGCTTTATTTGGACAGGCTTGCCTCGACCCTGGCATGGTGAAGTGCACTTATGGAACGGGCTGTTTTGTATTGATGCAGACCGGAGGATCTTGTGTGACTCCGAGAGAAGGCCTGCTGTCCACCATTGCTTGGCAGATAAATGGGCAGACAAAATTTGCTCTAGAAGGCTCGGTCTTCATGGCGGGTGCGATCATTCAATGGCTCATTGAGAAATTAGAGCTCGTTCGAGATGTGGATGAACTGAATCGTCTGGCGAATTCGGTTGAAGACGCTGGAGGGGTTGTTTTGATACCTGCCTTTACTGGCTTGGGTGCGCCCCACTGGGATCCAGCGGCACGCGGTACAATTTGTGGCCTAGAACGTAGCTCAAGTCGGGCGCACCTCTGCCGGGCAGCCCTAGAGGCGATTGCATTACAAAGCCATGATCTCATTCAATTAATGCAGTCATGTAGTGGCTTAGAACTTCGTGAACTTCGGGTAGATGGTGGAGTCGGGCGTAGTGAGTTATTGTTGCAACTGCAAGCGAATCTTTTGCAGTGCCGGATCATGCGCTCTGCCCAATTAGAAAGCACTGCTTTAGGAGCTGCTTATTTTGCTGGATTGGCACTTGGTTTTTGGCGAGACGAGGCAGAAATCGCTGCTAATTGGAATTCGGATTGGCGCTTTGCTCCACGAATGGTGAAATCTGAATTGAACGAACTGCAAACAGCTTGGCAAAAAGGGCTTGAGCGAGCCAAGTCTTGGACTTTATCGCAAGATTATGATGCGTGAACAGGTGATTGCTGCCATGTGTAGCAAAGACCACTGCTTTGATGTGATCATTATTGGAGGCGGTGCTTCTGGAATTGGAGCAGCTGTTGAAGCGAGTTCCAGAGGGTATTCGGTTGCGTTGGTTGAGCAAGCTGACTTTGCGAATGGAACCTCCAGTCGATCGACTAAGCTCGTTCATGGTGGCCTGCGCTATCTGAAACAAGGTAATGTGCGCTTGGTAAAGGAGGCTATGCGTGAACGAGAAATTCTAGCCAAGAATGCGCCGCATTTATTTCGTGAGCAGGCATTTTTGATTCCAAATGTTTCTCGTTGGCAGCAAATTTTTTACGGAGTCGGCCTCAAATTATATGATTTTTTAGCTGCGAATTCTTCGTTGCCCGCCTCTGCATTTGTCAGTCGTGAAAAAACACTGCAATTAATGCCTAATTTGAATGGGCAGGCCCTTTGTGGGTCAAACTATTATACGGATGGTCAATTCGATGATGCCCGGTTAGCGATAAATTTAATGCAAACGGCTAGCCGATTAGGCGCCTGTGTTGTCAATTATTGTGAATGTACGGGCTTTGTTTGGAAAAAGAGCCGTTTGGTCGGGCTTACGGTTTGTGATCGAGAGTCTAAGCTTGAATTTGAGCTCCGGGGGCGAGCCATTGTAAATGCGGGCGGCGTTTTTTCGGATACGATAGCTGCCTTAGAACAGGCTGAACATGCTCCCCAAATCGCACTCAGTCAGGGTGTACATGTAGTCTTGCCCCATCGATTTTTGGCAAGTGAAGCGGCGCTGATGATTCCCAGTACCCAAGACGGACGTGTCTTATTTGCTGTACCATGGGAGGGTGTCGTGATTGCCGGTACGACTGATACGCCGGTTGAGCAGCCCTTATTAGAGCCGAGAGCTTTAAAAGAGGAGTGCGATTTTATTCTCAATGAATTGAAACCGTATCTGCAAGTGCCTCCAAAAGCTTCCGATGTATTGAGTGTGTACGCTGGATTACGTCCTTTGGTTCGGGCTGGGAAAGAGCAAAGGACCGCGGATTTAGCTCGAGATCATGTTATTCGAACAAGTCCTGCTGGCTTAATGACCATTATGGGCGGTAAATGGACGACTTATCGCAAGATGGGCGAAGACCTCATTGATTATGTTGAGTATGAGCTTGGCTGGACGCATCGGCCCAGTAGAAGCCGACAATTACCGATTCATGGGGCAGGGGAGCTGCCCGCGACAATTGTGCCACAACTGCAGCGATATGGGACAGATGCTGTGGAGATTATGCAATTAGGTCTTCAGCAATCTGCGTGGATGCAGCCGATTCATCCAAAATTTCACTATTTGCAAGTGGAGGTAGTATGGCAGGCGCGTTATGAAATGGCCCGTACAGTGGCAGATGTCTTGGCTAGGCGGACACGCCTTCTACTCCTTGACGCGCAAGTATCAGCGGAAGCAGCTCCAGTAGTGGCTAATTTACTGGCCAAAGAGCTGGGCAAAAGCGCAACATGGCAAAGGGAACAAGTGGCGCAATATAAAATACTGGCAGAGGGATATGACTATCCAGGGGGTAAAAAATAAATGGGTGCAGGGCCTGGATTTGAACCAGGGACCTTCAGGTTATGAGCCTGACGAGCTACCGGGCTGCTCCACCCTGCAACATTTATAAAAACTTAATTAAGACCACACAGCGAGTGCTTGTAAAGTAATAAAAACAATAAAAATAAAAGCTTTGAAATGTGCCTCAAATGTTTTGTTGCATGGCGTTGACTAAATGCTGTCTAGATCACCTTCTAACAGATAAATCACCTCTTCGGCTAAGTTTTTGGCATGGTCAGCAATCCGTTCGATGGATTTTGAGATGAAAATGGTTTCAATTTGGGTCGAGTTGTCTTGATTCTGCGATGCATCCTTACTGGCGAGCCGCAAGAAGTTTTCTTTATTAATTTTGTCGACTTCTTCATCGCGCGCGATGATCCGTTTCGCCATCTCGCAGTCTTCGTCTAAGAAACAGGTGATCGCATCTTGCATCATCGAAAAGGCAATCTGACTCATTTCGGCAATGGATTCAGTGCAGAGTGTCTTGGAGTCACGTAGCAAGATATTGCGTGTCCTTTTTGCGATGTTGTGTGCTTCATCACCTGCGCGTTCTAGATCGTGACTGGCCTTGATGGCCACAAATATGAGGCGTACATCCGTCGATACGGGTGAGCGCAAGGTGATGTAACGAACGCAGGCCCGGTCAATCTCAACTTCTAAGGCATCAATTTCGTCATCCAAGGCAATGGCAGCCTCTGTCTTTTCGAGATCGTTTTCAAGGTAGCCGTCGATCGCCAAGCGACCGGCATGGGCGGCTTTTTCGCCAATCAGAATCAGGCTTGAGCGTAGTTGTTCCAGTTCGTCGTGAAAGTAGCGTTTCATAATCAGTTAATCGGTAGTCTTAACCAAAGCGTCCCGAAACATAAGCCTCGGTTTGTGGATTCGATGGTTGCATGAAAATGTGGTCTGTTTGGTCAAACTCGATGAGTTTTCCTAAATAGAAAAATGCAGTTTTGTCCGATACCCGAGCTGCCTGCTGCATATTATGGGTGACGATGATGATGGTGTAGTCCTTCTTCAGCTCGTGAATTAATTCTTCAACCTTAGCGGTTGCAATTGGATCCAGCGCCGAGCAGGGTTCGTCCATTAATAATATCTTGGGTTTGACAGCGAGTGCGCGCGCAATGCACAGACGCTGTTGTTGGCCGCCCGACATGCCGAGAGCGCTATCGTGTAAGCGATCTTTGACTTCATCCCATATCGCAGCTCCGCGTAGACACTCCTCGACAACCTGATCCAGTTTACTTTTATCTTTGACCCCCTGAATGCGAAGTCCGTAGGCGATATTCTCATAGATAGACTTGGGGAATGGATTGGACTTTTGGAAAACCATGCCCACATGCTTGCGCAGCTCGATCACATCAACGGAATCATCGTAAATATTGATGCCGTTGATATTGATACTCCCGGACTTGATGCGCGCGATATCGATGAGGTCATTCATTCGGTTGAAGCAACGTAAAAAGGTCGACTTGCCGCAGCCAGAAGGACCGATAAAAGCGGTGACTTCTTTTTCTTTGATATCGATGTCAATATCAAAAAGTGCTTGGGACTCCCCATAGGCAAAATTGAAGTCTTTGACTTCAATAATGGTATTCAAGGTTTCAGAAGATTCTGTAGTGTGCATCGTATTCGATTGGATGTTTACCATTTATAGCGCTTACGGATCTTTGCTCGCAAGAGAATGCTGCTCAGTGCAAAGAAACCAACAATTATGAGGAAGACGAGGGCGGCGCCATACTGCATGTTCCGCGTGTATTCATTTTGGGGGATTTTAGAACTCACAACATAAATATGGTAGGGGAGTGCCATGACGCCTTGAAAGAAGAAATCAGAGCCGTTTTCGAGGCCTTCCCAAGGAAGCCGATCGCGCAAAGCGTAGGCGGCGGTAAACATAATGGGAGCGGTTTCACCAGCGACTCTGGCGATGCCCATAATTGAGGAGGTCAAGATTCCCGGCAAGGCATAGGGCAGTACGTTGGTCCGAATGGCTGTCCACTTACTCGCTCCCAGGGCCAAGGAACCTTCTCGGAATCCTTTGGGGATCGCGCGCATCGATTCCTCACTGGCGGTTATGATCACGGGTAAGGCCATAATCGCGAGTGTTAGCCAGCCTGCAAGCATTGATACACCCCAATCAAAGAGGAGCACAAATAATCCAAACCCGAATAAGCCAAATACAATTGAGGGGACTCCGGATAAGTTGAGAATGGAGAGGCGGATCAATTGTAGCATTGGGCCCGGCTTACTGTACTCACTCAAATACGTGGCACACAGGACGCCTAAGATCAGCGCGATGGTAATGGAGCCCAGAACTAAAAGGCAGGTGCCGATAATGGCTGGACCAACACCACCTCCGCTGTAAGCATAATTTTTATAATGATACAGCGATTGGTCGGGCTCTTGAGCCAGCGCACGATGCTGTTGGTCGCTGTAGAGCAGTCGATCTGCTTTGCGTTTTTGGTCAAGCGCTTGAACCTGAGCTTCCAGTACTTTAATATTATTTTGGATTTCTCGGGAAGCCTGTGCATCACTCGATCCTATCGCTTCGCGACGCGTCTTTAATTCGAGGATAGCACTTTTTAGCTGTGAAATCTGATCATAGATTTCCTTAGGCTCATAGACGTGCAGAGTTTGCGGCTTTTGAGTCAAAAAATCGATATTGATAAACGGGGCCTCTGCAATAAATAATGCTTTGGAACCATTGTAAGCAATATTGACAAAGATGTAGCCTGCCAGCGCGATGATGAGATAGGTAGTGACTTTAAAAAATGCCGAAAGAAATCGCTCAAAATAGCGCTTTTGTGAGTCATTTTTATGGATCGTGAACTTTTGTTTTGAAGCCTGCATACTCGATTCAATCGAAGCTTAGTCGCCGATTTTATTGTACTTTTTGACTATCCATTGAGCACCGTAATTGATGAACAGCGAGATGAAGAAGAGCACGATCCCGATCATGAATAGCGCACGATAGTGCACGCTGCCATGCACCACCTCACCCATCTCTTGAGCGACGATACCTGTCATCGTATGTACCGGCTCAAAGATGACGCCGAAGCCCTCGCTCAGATCCGGGATTTTGATCCGGTTGCCAGCACAGAGTAAGACGACCATGGTCTCTCCAATGACGCGGCCAAAACCAAGCATGATGGCAGAGATAATCCCAGATAAGGCAGTCGGCACAATAACGCGCAAAGTGGTCTGAATGGGGGTCGCTCCCATGGCGAGCGAAGCCTCTTTAAAATGTTTGGGGACGTTGTTGATGGCATCTTCTGCTAAGGTGAAAATAGTGGGTATGGCCATTAGGGCTAGCAGACAGCCGGCCGTAAATGCATTTAAGCGCTCTTGTATTGGAAAAAAACTTATCCAACTCAGTGCATCCAGCTGCGACAGGAAGCGAATGAATTCTCCCAATACCACGACGCCGAAGAAGCCAATCACAACTGAGGGAATCGCTGAAATAAATTCAACGTAGGGTTTGATCAAATTCCGTTCCTTGGGCTTGGCAATTTGATTCACGTAGATGGCAGCACCCACACCCAAGGGAATCGCAAAAAATAAGGCGATTCCGGAGATCAGCAGTGAGCCGCTGAGTAGAGGTAGCAGTCCATACCAATCTTGTTGGTCGCTGGCCGTAATCCAGTCCTTGCCAGTGATGAAGGCGTATAAGATCTTGCTAATGGACAGTGACTTGGTGGGATCCCAGCTTCTCAACTCTTGAAGGTGCGGGTCATAGTTGGCGAAAAACGTGAGGTTGTTTTCCTTAAATGCGTCAAAACGAGCACTGAGCTGCGCATCTTCAAACAGGGCGCCACTCGTCTTAGAAAAAAGCGCTTCAATCGCCGTTTTTTGGCGGTCAAGCACAGCGCTGTAGGCATCTAAATTACCGGTTATTTTAATGATTTCAGTCTCAAAATTGACAGGTTGTATCCCCGCTTGGATGCTTTGAATTTCTAGCTGTAACAATTGGATAAAGCGCGCAATATCGGTGCTTTCGCAGGCGGACCCCGCGAGCAGTTGATTCATTCTTTCTTGGTACTGGATGCGCTCCTGATAACCACTGACTTTCGAGTCAAGACCTAGTTGTAAACTGTATAGGTATTTGTCGCGATCAACTTCCGTCCAGGAATAATCAGGGGATTGGCAGTTAGTAATCAGCTGCTCGATACCCTGAATGCTCTCTTCAAAGTTGGTATTGGTAATGGATTGGTCGCGCAGCTCGATGGCTGCATCCATTTTCTTTTTGACGTAGCGTTTGAGCTCAGAGCTTGCGCGTAGGTAGCCAAAGAAAAGGCCCTTCGCCTCGTTCGAGAAAACTTTAGCTTGGATGGCTTGTTGATTGAGGCCTTGGCTTTTGAGCTGCTTGATCCAATCCGTCTTTATCGAGTTGAGTTCTTTGCCGAGGCGGGTAGATGCATCACGCTGCGTCTTCAGAATATCGACATACTCCAGTCCGGACAAACGATATTGCTGCAAGCTCTTCTTATAAAGAGGCGCGAAATTAGCCCCTTCTTTAATCAGAAACACGGTGATCAGAGCCAATAAAAATATGGATAAAATCGCACTACTGCCAAAAAATGCCTTGATCAAACTATCCGAATCTTGCCCCAAAAAGAGGGCCCGACGTTTGCCGAACGCGGGTGAAGTCTTGATATTTTTTGAAGGCTTAGAGCTCATTGTTGTTATGAAGTAGGGGTAATATTTTGTGAATGCGAGCTAGAACTTTTCTAAATTTACCGATGTGCTTGGCGTTTGACTTGCTTATTATTTAAGAGGCACCCGTATAGGCTATTTGTGCGAAAATAAAAAGGGCCATTGCAGCAAAACAATGGCCCTGATAAAATATTATTTAAACTTTATGGCATTAGAGCGGCAAAAAGTCGACTCGTTTAACAATGGCTTGACCATCAGCGCCAAGAGAGAAATCAACGAAATCTTGAGCCAAGGGAGACAACTTTTTGTTTCCATTAACCAAGTAGTAGAGGGGGCGCGCCAATGGGTAGGCGCCAGAAATGGGTGCAATGCCATTAATCTTGAGCACTTTTACTCCTGGCGTTTTAATGTAGGCCAATCCGACATAGCCGATCGCATTCTTATTGTTGGCAACTTCAGCAGCAATTTGCTCGTTGCCGGCCATTTTCTGGGTGTCACTTCCGTAGTCCCGCGAGTTCATTGCCATTTTTTGGAAGACGGCGTAGGTACCCGAAGATGTGTTACGTGTGTAGGCGGAAATTTCTCCGGTTGTGGCTGAGATCGCTGACCAATCCGAAACGTCGCCCGAAAAAATCATTTCGACTTGTTCCAGTGTCATGTTATTTAATGGGGATAATTCATTCACGATCACAGCAATGGCATCTTTGGCAACCGTGATCGTCTTCATATCGATGCCATTGGCTTTGGCTTTGGCGATTTCTTTCGCCTTGGGATCGCGAGAGGACATGCCGATATCTGAAGTCCCATCGATTACAGACGCCACACCGGTTGAAGAACCTTCCGCAGCAATTTCGAAAGATACAGACTTACCCTGTTTCTTTAGTTTTGCTTTGAAGGCTTCAGCGATTTGCGGAACCATTTTTGCTCCCAGCGTGTCAGAGCCTTTGATCACCAGCGTATCATTGGCCTGTAGCCACGATGCCGCAGTCAATACGGTTGTTACAGAAAGCGTACGAATAATTTTTTTAGTTTTCACTCTATTAGTCTGTTGTCGGTTAAGTGTACACAAATAGTGTGTACGCTCTAACTTATATACAAGCGGTGTGACGAGATTATGGCCGTAATGTTACAATTGGGTTAATTGAGGGTGTTTATCTCAAGGGAGCGAAATTTTAGTGGTTCAAGACAAACTTTCCATCAGACATGGTATCATTAGTGTTTGAAGTGACGTTTTCCGGTAAAGACCATGGCGAGATTACGCGCGTCAGCCGCAGCAATGACTTCTTCGTCTCGGACCGAGCCGCCGGGTTGAATTGCGGCTACTGCACCCGCATCGGCAGCGGCGATCAGGCCGTCTGCAAAAGGGAAAAAAGCGTCGGAACAGACGACGGAACCGGCTAATGAAAGTCCTGCATCCTGTGCCTTCCATACGGCAATCTTAGAGCTGTCGACACGCGACATTTGGCCGGCGCCGATGCCTAAGGTTCGCTCACAATCGGCGTAGACGATGGCATTTGACTTTACATGCTTGACGACGTTCCACCCAAACTGGAGTGCGCGCATTTCACTTTCACTTGGTTTCCGTTTGGTCACCACTTCCCAGTCTTGCGTGCGACCGGAGAGGGTGTCGCGATCTTGGACTAATAGGCCCCCGACGACGGAACGGATCTCTTTTAGGGAATCCGCAGGCAAGGAGTCCTTGCTGATCATGAGGCGAAGGTTTTTCTTTTTTTCTAAAATGGATAAGGCTTCTGGTGTGAATGCGGGTGCGATGATGACTTCGCAGAAGATTTTAGAAATAATGGTCGCGAGCGTTTGGTCGAGGCTTTGGTTCACCACTATGATGCCGCCGAAGGGGGCTTGTTTGTCGGTTGCGTAGGCTTGCTCCCAAGCTTCGACTAAGGTATCTGCGCTGGCGACACCACAGGGATTGGTGTGTTTTAGGATGGCGACCGTCGGTTTTTGGAACTCACCGATCAGGTAGGTTGCAGCCGTGATGTCGATAATGTTATTAAAGCTGAGTTCTTTGCCTTGCAGTTGCTGGAAGCAGTCAAAGAAATTGCCGTACAGGGCTGCTTGTTGGTGAGGGTTTTCTCCGTAGCGGAGTGCTTTTGCTTGGGGGAAATTGAGCTCAATTTGTTTCGGAAAGCCGGAGATGGCGGCTAAATCAGGCTCCTCACTGACTTGTTTTTCCAAATAATCAGCAATGGCACGATCGTATGCAGCGGTGCGTTGGAAGACTTTTAGGGCCAATTTTTTTCTGAGTGAGGGGAGTTGTTCTGGGGCATCTAAGGCGGCCAAAACGGCAGCATAATCTTGTGCATCGACAACGACACTGACCGAAGCATGATTTTTGGCGGCGCTTCGCAGCATGGAGGGCCCTCCAATATCAATATTCTCGATGGCCAATTCGAAGGCCACGCCTGGTTTGGATACGGTCTGCTCAAATGGGTACAGATTAACCACGACTAGATCAATGAGATCGATGTTGTGAGCTTCGGCAGCTGCCAAGTGCTCAGGTTGATCGCGGCGCGCGAGAAGGCCACCATGAATCTTTGGATGCAAGGTTTTGACGCGTCCCTCCATCATTTCTGGAAATTGTGTGTAGTCACTAACTTCTGTGACAGGGATGGCTGCTTTTTCTAGCGCTTTAGCGGTGCCACCCGTCGACAAAATGCGGTAGCCATGCTGTTCGACCAGTGCTTGAGCGAATTGTATTAGGTCAGTTTTATCGCTGACAGAGATGAGGGCGGTTTTTTGCATCATAAAATTATGTTTGTTTTGTTGCGCTTAATAGGCGCGGCCAGTTTTTTGTTCGTAGTAATTGATATAAGCGCGATTGAGCGTGGCGTAACCGCCTGCAGTTGGGTACTGGCCGGTAAAGTACCAGTCGCCATTGTGTACTGGGATCGCCTGACGCATTTTTTCCACAGTTAAGAAAATGATTTCCAGTTCGCCCTGCCAGCTAATCTCACTGGGGTAGACGAGCTCAGCAATTTTACGTGCAATCTGTTGTTCTGAAAAGGCGTCGTAAATCCGCTTGACATGGTTGACCATCTCGCTGGCAGGAAGGTGCTGCTGAGCGATGCAATCTTCATAAACCGATTTAAGTCGATCTGAGTGATCACTCTCATTGGTTAGGGCAATCGCTGCCTTAAATGCAATGAATTTCCCCAATTCAGACATGTCTATTCCGTAGCAGTCGGGGTAGCGAATTTGCGGAGCCGTTGAAGCGATCACAATTTTTTTGGGCTGTGTGCGGCTAAGGATTTTTAGGATCGATTCTTTTAGGGTCGTGCCGCGCACAATGGAGTCATCGATACACACGAGGCAATCTTTGGCTTCGACCAAGCCATAAGTGATGTCGTAGACGTGTGATACCAGTTTGGCGCGGCCTTGTTCCTGGGATATAAAGGTGCGTAGTTTGACGTCTTTGTGCGCGATCTTTTCACCTCGTGGCCAGTTGGACATGATCAGTTGATCGAGCAGTTCAGCATCTAATTTTCCTTCTGCTTGGGCACAGAGGATGGCTTGCTTAACCTCTTCTCGTCTATGAATCCTCATGGCTCGCAATAGCCCGAAGTAGGCGATTTCGGCGGTGTTTGGAATAAAGCTAAACACACTGTCTTCAAAATTGTCGTCGATAGCCTGGACTACCTGCTCTTTAAGAGCACCTCCCAGTGCCTGCCGTTCTTTGTAGATGTCGGCGTCATTTCCACGCGAAAAATAGATTCGCTCGAAAGAGCAGGGAGTGTAGGGCTGCGAATCCGTAAAGCGGTCGTTATAAATAAGACCGTTGTTTTTTATTACAGTGGCGGTGCCGGGTTCTAGTTCTTGGACGGCTTCAATAGGTTGATTAAAAATCGTCATCAGAGCCACGCGCTCAGAGGCGAAGGCAATAACTTCATCGTTTTGGAAGTAGAAACAGGGGCGTATTCCATTAGGATCCCGCATCACAAAGCAGTCCCCATTGCCTATTAAACCTGCAATCGTGTAGCCACCATCCCAATTAGAAGTAGCTTTCCGTAAAATTCGGATCGGATCGAGTTCGTCGCTGATGATTTTCGGGATGCTTCTACCCTCAACTGCATTGTCACGCATTTTATGATAGATCGCATCATGCGCTTCATCGAGGTGAAAGCCAATTTCTTCGAGCACGGCTTGGGTGTCGGTTCCAAAAATTGGGTGCTGCCCCCGATCTATTAAATTTTGATTGAGCTCCTTTTCGTTGGTAATGGTAAAGTTGCCTGCCAGCATCAAGTTCTTAGTAGGCCAATTAGATTGGCGCACAAAAGGATGGCAATTTTTGTTGGAGTTGCCCCCAGAAGTACCATATCGGAGATGGCCCAATAAAAGCTCTCCACCGAATTCAAAATTGTCTTTAACGGATTCTGAAATATGGGGATCAATCACACCATTGCGCACAGCCTTGTTGTAAACTTTTAATTGTTCACGAAAGATGCGGGCCATGGGGTTGCTTTTGATCGAACGATCGCGGGCCATATAGGGCTTTCCCGGAGCAACTCCTAGTTTGACGCAACCAATTCCGGCACCATCTTGCCCGCGATTGTGTTGCTTTTCCATCAACAAAAATAGTTGATTGAAGCCATAAAGCGCTGAGCCGTATTTCTCTTGGTAATACGAGAGTGGTTTCAATAAGCGGATCATGGCGATCCCACATTCATGCTTTAAAAAGTCGCTCATAAATTAATCTGCCAGAATAAATGCCTGATTCGAAGTTTGGCGATATTAAGTTGAGATTTTTTGTGGATTTCGATGGTATGACACGATGCGGCTAGTAATACGCCCCCATTTTGCTGAGCCTTATTTTGTTTGGGTTTTCCAGAGATGTTTCAATTTTCGGGAATGTTCAGAGCGCTTGCGATGCTTGCTTTTTGCGTAAAAGTCTTAAGCTGCATTCTTAGTGAAGTCTCATAATTCCCCAATTCATCTGTCAGAGCGCCAATTGCTACAAGCGGTCTCTATCCGTTTAAAACCATATCGGTTGCGATTGATGAGCGCATTGCTTTTGCTGTTTATTTCGGTGCCCTTGATCAACTTTCATCCGATGGTGTGGGGGTTTGTTGCCGATGCTTTACTGGAGCAAACTTTGACCGTACAGACTTTAAGTTTCTGGCTTATTTTAATGGTTGGGGCTTATATAGTGGGGCTGGTGACATCGGGTTTGCATAGCTATTTGCTAGAAAAAACAGGGCAGGCTTTTGTGCGAGACATTCGAGTGGAGCTTTTTAAAAAATTCGAGCAGCAATCGATTCCGTATCATCGTGATCACAGTACAGGGGATTTAGTTACGCGGATGACGAGTGATGTCGACGCAATGGAGCAGTCGGTTTTGCAGGGCTTGACGGCCTTGTTGGAAGAACTAATGACTTTTATTTTTGTCGCTGGGGTCGTTGTTTGGATTAGTCCATTGGTTGGCATTGCCTCAATTCTACCCTTAGCACTGGCCTTTATTTTTATTAAAAAATACAATCTTAGGGTCAAAGTTGTTTACCAAGGAATTCGAACTCAACTCGGGCACATGGGGTCCTTTGTACAAGACCGACTGGCCGGTGTCTTTGTCAGTCAGTCTTATGGGCGTGAGGCTGATGAGGTCACTCATTTTGAAAAAAACGCCGAGCGGTTTTATCAAGCCAGTGTACAGGCGAGTCGCCTGAGAAATACATTTTTCCCGATGGTTTCCTTGCTGGGCTTTATCAATAACGGCATCATGTTGGGCCTTGGTGGCTGGTTGATTTTAAATGAGAGTCCCTATTTTAGCTTGGGAGCCCTATTGGCCTATCGTGGCTTTTGGTGGCGCTTACAGAGTCCCATTCGGACGATTGCGCAAACCAGTGATATTGTACAGCGAGCGCGTGCAGCGGCGAGTCGAATTGTCGAATTATTAGAGGCGCCCATAAAGATTGTGGATGCGCCTGATGCGGTGGATGTGCAAGCGGGTGGCGGAAAGATAGAATTCAAGGACGTTCATTTTGCCTATGATCCTTCCAAGCCTATATTGAGAGGCATGGGATGCAAAATTGCAGCAGGTGAGTTTGTGGCCATCGCAGGCAGTAGTGGCGCAGGTAAAAGTACACTCTTAAATTTGATTCCGCGTTTTTATGAAGTCGATCAAGGAGAGATACATCTTGATGGCATGGAGATTGGGAAATTTCGCTTAGCTAGTTTACGGGGGCAGATTGCTTACGTCGGGCAAGAACACTACCTTTTTGATGCCACCATTCGGGAAAATTTGTTATATGCGGCTCCGCATGCAAGTGAGGAGCAATTATTGCGAGCAGCACGTCAGGCCAATGCGCATACTTTCATCCAATCACTGCCACAGGGATATGAGACTCGTGTCGGTCAAAACGGGGTTAAGTTATCCGGTGGGCAGCGTCAGCGATTGAGTCTGGCACGGGCTTTTTTGATGCCCGCAAACATCCTTTTACTAGATGAACCAACAGCTTCTGTTGAGCCAGAAAGTGAAGCGCTCATTCACCAAGCACTATTGGAGCGGACGCATCGGCAGGGCGGGACGACTGTGCTGGTCACACATCGAGTGGATCTACTGGAGCAAGCGCCCCGAATACTTTTCATGGATGCTGGACGCGTGGCTGGCGATGGTACGCACACATCTTTATTGCAATCTTGTCTTGCCTATAAAGAGGCTTATCATCGTTGGCGTAATGAAGCGATGCTCGCATAGCGCTTCGAAATCATTACTTAAAAGCTAATGGAATTCGTGAACACTATTTTTTTGACGCTGCCCTTAGATGCTTGCAGCATAAAATTATGGATTTAATTGAAAGTGCGGGCCTTTTTATTTACCCATTGCTGCTCTGTTCCTTTGTGGCCATGATGATTACGCTAGAGCGCTGTATTGCGCTGAGGCCGAGTCGCGTGATTCCGCGTACCATGTTGGAGGCCTTTATACGAGGCGATGTTAGTGAATTGGAAAGCTGCCATCGTTCGGTTTCTGGTCGCATCATATATTTCTTTCGGGAACGAGAACCCGACATGGAGGCTTTGAAAGCCTTCGCGCGGCTTGAAGTCAGTCGGATGGAGCGTGGGCTTTTTTTATTGGAGGTTGTCATTGGGGCTGCGCCGCTCATTGGCCTCTTGGGGACGGTGACTGGACTCACTCAAGTCTTCAGTGGCTTCTCGATCGAAAGTGGATTAGCGGAACCTGTGGTATTTGTACAGGGGATCGCGCTGGCACTCAACACCACAATTCTGGGACTTATCATTGCCATTCCCTCGCTGCTAGCTCACGCTTACTTGCTACGTCGGGTGGAGTCTTTGGCCGCTCGCATCAGTGTCGGTGTGGAATGCCTCTCAAAGCAGCCTCCTCGGCGAGACTAGGCGGGGAGCTCGATTCGCTTTAACGATTATGTCTTTGATCACCAGACGGCGGCGCCCGCCCACAATCAACATCGTACCCCTGGTTGATGTGCTGACCGTGCTGCTATTTTTCTTTTTGGTGACCATGCAATTTAAGCAAAACAATGCTTTAAATTTGGTGTTGCCGGAGATTGAAACGGCTGGTTCCAATCAAATCAGCGAAGATCTATTATTGGCTATCAGCGCAGAGGGCGAATTGTATCTCAATAATCAGCTTCTGGAGTTTGAGGCCTTAGCTCAGGCGATTCAACTTGCGGGCCAATTGACACCAGAGATACCGGTGTTGATTATGGCCGATGAGGCTGCCGCCTTAAAGCACGTGACGCGAGTTATGGACTTGTGCCGCATGCATCAGTTAAATCAAATTCGCTTGCAATCTCGTTAAAGCAAAGACGCTTGCTTTTAAAGAATCGATGGGATGCAAATCCATCTGAAATCGTTAACCTGCTAGGAACCAGCTTGTAAATGATGGGCTCAAAAGCTTATTTTTAAGCCGTTTTGGCCTCAATAATCTGTCGAGGCGGCTTGCATGGGCGTCATTGCCATCTTAGAGATGTGTCATGCTTGACGGGGATTTTTTTATGGCACTTCGCACACTGGTTGATTGCGGTATGTTTATACTGATTTGGATGGTCCAATTAATCGTATACCCATCCTTTTGCCATATCTCGGATGAGGCACTGCACAGTTGGCATCGCACTTATACGCAACGCATTGGATATTTTGTGATGCCGATGATGTTGGCTCAGCTGATACTGTCATTGCTGACTTGCATCCATACTATGACTGCGCTGAAAGTATTTGATCTTGGCTTGGTGGTGGCCACTTGGGTCTTAACCGCTTGGTTATCCGTCCCTCTGCACCAGGCACTTGCCAAGGGCAGTGTTGATCCTGATATTCGCAAATCCCTAGTTCGGACAAATCTGCCCAGATCACTTGTGTGGACTGCTATTTTTTTCTTAGGGATTTTTAATCCTTAGGGTACCTCTGGAAACCTTCCATCTGTCGAGATTACCGATTTGCTGTGATGCAGGTAAGGCTCTCTCGCCAACGGTTGGGCTTCCAGCCAGAATCGCCTTGCTCAAAATTAAAAGTGTATTCGTCTCGGTCTTGGTAGGTTTTCAGAGGTGCCCCTAAATCAACTCAGACTGGCAAAAGCTGCTAGCCAATCAAGTCGCCCTGCAGTCGCTCAAGAGCATCTTTGCCGGACTTCTAATTGAGTAGGAGCTCGGACTGAACCCAGTTTGATCTTAGGCTGATTCTTCGGGAGCTTATGCCAAGTGTCATCAAAAACAAAGCCATGTAGATTCCGGTCGCGCTTAGCTCGGGAACTGGGTTCGCGTTGATGAATGTTTCGATGTCACTACTGTAGTTGCCTACATAGCTAAAGCCATTCAAAGGATCGTTGTTAGAGTCAGTACCAATAAACCAGTTAATACCGACGAGCGTAAGCGATCCAGCGTTTTCAACCATCATCGGGGCGCCTGAATCTCCAGTTTGCAACAGAGCTTCATCAGTTAGAAAGTTGCTTTCGCCAGTTACATTGTTGTACGCAATCAGAGCATGATCAGTTGTGCCATTGACTTCCTGATTCGTTGCGAAACTATCTAACTTATTACGGCCGATCGCCATATCTTGAGAAGTTTCAAAGTTGCTGGGCGAGCGCCCAAACAAATAAGCATCGGCATCGTGGTAGGGAGAAGTATTAAAATTATACAGATTGTTGATTGAAGTGTTAGCGATGCCGTAGTGCACATAGTCTGCACTTAATGCTTGATCGAGGTAACCAATCCGCAAGTCTGATTCTCCAATACGTTCGCTGTAGCTAACTGTGCGTGTCACGCTGCTACCATTCGGGTCATTACTGGCATAAAATGTTACGTTAAGACCATTTGCAGGATAGAAGTGGTGCGCGCTTAAAAATACGTTGGGACTCACCATCGTCAACCAGCGACCACTGTCTGCTATACCGATACCGGATAGATCAAAACTATCAGCAATGAAAGAAGAACTGTTGGCAAAGCGATCGTGTGCTGTCGTTGAATATCCGTCAATGCTGATGGCATTGAGAATGTTAAGCCCTGCGAATAGCGTGAGGAAACATACGGTAATGCGACGACTGATTAAAGTCATTGGGCAGAGTTATTTAGTTTAATTTACTGCTATTGTGAGCAACGCTAGAGATTTAGAATATTATGGCTCTTTGACTCATGTATGCAACGCTTTTCGCTCTGTCTTTGGCAGGCGGATCACGTTGCGCACGGCGTTTTTTGTTACCTGAATGCCAGCCGCACTTCGACCGCGTAGTGTAATGTTTTCAAAGTACACTTCTTCATGCGTTTTACGTATGCGCTCCGCAGGTTTCAGATTCACCTTAACCGCGTCTGCCGGCTCGTCATTAGCTTTGTAATCGCTGATATAAAATACGCGAGAACCAGCGCTGCCTTTGGTTAAATCGTATACCTTATCTCGGGTTATTCCCCCAATGGTGAAATGTTTGGCTAGTGTGGCACCCTTTTTGCCGTCGCGGTACACCAAGCAGAAATGTTTTTCGTTTGGTTGAGCGCGATTAAATAGGGCAACGTAGAGCAGGTTTTTACCGAAAAATGCCTTTTCGCTGACCTTACTGACTGTCAGCTGGCCGGCTTGATTGATGACCATGACGTCATCTAAGTTCGAGCACTTGCACAGTGCGTCAGCTTTTTTCATGGCATAGCCGACAAAACCCTCTTTGTAGTCAACATAGAGCGTCTCATTTGCAGCCACCACTGCTTGAGCGGCCACCCGGTTGAAGACTTTCAATTCCGTTTTTCTTGGGTGAAGGGCCCCATATTTTTCTTTGATC
>Ga0213865_10000292_pt1 | contig 33736 bp, 51 predicted proteins | sample PICome_6_FD_160100 | JGI IMG/M metagenome (GOLD analysis project Ga0213865, IMG submission 160100) | Coastal seawater microbial communities near Pivers Island, North Carolina, United States - PICO282 | ecosystem: Environmental > Aquatic > Marine > Coastal | place: USA: North Carolina...
CGCTGTAGATGAGTTAGTAAGTCTTAACTCTGCGCCAGAACTATCTGAAATTTCAAGATTTGTAGCAGGAGAACTCGTACCAATACCTACGTTGCCGCTATCACGGTTAATGGTCATGTGAGTTGTAAACGAACCGCTAGTGCCGCCACCTATGTAAAGGTTATTATCGCCACCGTCATACTTAAGCTCAAAACCGCTAACTCCACTTTCGGTCAGCTTTAAGGAAGCATCACCATTAGACCCGCCTTCAATTCTTGCTGTAGCATTAGTAGACGAAACTATGTCTAGCTGGTTAGCAGGAGAAGTAGTACCCAGACCCAACCGCTCCGCAGAACTATCCCAGAAGAAAGATTGACTTGTGCCAGCCGAATTGTAGAAGCTGATGTCGCCAGTAGCTTCAACACGCAGTCTATCTTTGGTGTTAGTCTGTAAAGTAATCTCACCAGCAGAAGCAGAAGCATTGATGTCAAAGCCAGCACCGCCCAGTGTAGTGTCGTAAGACTGAACTGTAAGTGTTCTACCTGCGGCGCTTCCGCTTAAGGTTAGAATGTCAGTAGCATTAGCACCTGCTTCAACAGTCAAACCATCAGCAGTCACTGTGCCGGTCACGTCGATGCCTGTGGAGGTTGTGGCTAGTTTTTGAGTGTTGTCGTAATTAAGAGTGACAGCTCCGTTCGTAACGGCAGATAAATAAACTTCGGTGCCACCGCCAGTCCTGAGATTAAAGTTAGTCGCGTCAATATTTAAATTACCTGTACCTACATCGCGTATATAACTGTCAGAACCATTGTGATAAATCTGTAGATCAGAGCCAGCACCAAACACAGCCTTGTCGTTGTCGCCAAAAGTTACGTCGCCAGTAGTGCTGATAGACGTAAATGATCCTGAGCCAGCTACAAGGCTGTCAATGTTGGCTGTGCCGTCAATAAAGAGGTCATTCCACTCTGCGCCGACTGCGCCCAAGTTGTAGGTGTCGTCAGCAGAAGGGATAAGGTTAGAAGCAATGTCTGCCGTAACGGTAACAGTGTCTGTAGCGGCGTTGCCCAGAATTGTATTGCCGTTGACAGTAAGCCCGTCAATAGTAACGGTGCCTGTGAATGTGGGGTTATTTGCGTCTGACTTAGAGTTTACCGCTGTTGCGATATTAACGAATTCTGTCTCAAACTCTGAGCCACGAATGATCTTGCCTGAGTCACCAGATGGCAGGGAGTCCTTCTCGGCAAAGTCAGTTGTCTTTGTGTAGTTAGTCATGGCTAAGTTTCCTCTTGCCTAATCTAAGAACCAGAAAGGGAAAGGGGCCATTGCTGACCCCGAAGATTCATTAAGCAGGAACTGCTAGGATGAAACCAGCTTCTGGACGATACGCCTGAACGCCGTACAGACAGTCAGCAGTATACAGCGTAGAGAGATACTCTTGCTTGTACTGAGTCTGTGAACGTACAGACATCTGCTCTGCAATTACGACAGCATCGCGGTGGAACAGAAGGGCGGCACGCTTGCCTGAGGCGATAGTTGCACAGTTGTTAGAAACGTAAACGTCTACACCGTACAAGTTACCGATAAGGCCAGACTGGACGCCTTGACCAGATACGAAGTCAGAAGACACGTAGCGGTCGATACCCATAATTGAGTTACGCGCAGAAGGCGGGATAACAAGCGAGCGATCTTCCATAGGAACGTTGTTGTCATCAAGCTTCTGGATCATGTCACGGAAGAATCCGTCGCTGAACTCAGTGTTAGCTGGGAGAGCCTGTCCAGTAAACGCAGTAGTAGTGCCGTTGTTGTTGAAGAAAGCCGCACTGTTCTGGTAGCTAGTAGCAGTTGGAGACAGAGTCATTGTTCCGTCACCGAAGCCAGTAGCAACAGCGTGAAGATCAGTATCGATCTGAGTAGCAAGAGCGTAGCCAGCATCTTCAGTGTAGAACTGACGAAGGCTGTTAAGCGCCTGTACTTCAACGATATCTTCAATCAAACGTGAGTATTCAAAGTGACGATCAACGTCAACAGTGAGTTCACTTTCAGTGTTTGCAATGATCTTAACAGACGCATTTTCAGCTTTAACACTTGCGTCTGAACGAGTGGGCTTAGGCACGTGGAGCTTGTCGCCTTTCTTGCCAGACATTGCGAGCTTCTTTACAAGAGGAACCATCTTGAGGTTCTTCTGGTAAGCCGCAACAATTTCATCACTCCAGATTTCTGGAATGAAAGTTGCCGCATCGGTTTTGCCGGTAATACCGGTAGCGCCGGGATAGTTTACAGTAGCCATGTCAATCTCCTATTGGATTATTTGACTCGACCCTCTGCGTACGCCTGGAAAATCTCATTAGATAAAGACTGATAACGCTCGGGGTCTGTTTTCATAAGTTTAATAATGTCGGCCCTGCGATATGTCTTTTTACGTTCCCCCTCACCACTGCCTCTCGTGTTGCCTGTACTAGCCGCCTTGAGTTGCTGTTTCCGCACCTGTTTCTCAACAGTTGCAGTTTGTTGGGCCACTGTCTTTCGTTCTTTCCAGAGCGAGAACAGTTCATCGGCCGCATCAGCGTTATACTCTTGGTCAGCTTCTACAAACAGCTGAGTCCTAATCTTCGAGGCTTTTATCCAATCTGCAAACTTAGGATCACTAAGAATGCTTTGCATGTCAGGGTGCTTATTGCCAAGTTCTGCAAGCGCCGCTTGCTTCTTGTAATTTGCACTGTACTGCTCGGCCTCTCTGATTTTTGGGTGATTCTCAATAGCACGATTAACGGCGGCTTGAGGATCGGTAAAGTAGTCAATATCACTTTCAGGCTCAACATTGCTCTGTTGAGGTGCTGATTGTGTTTGAGTATTAATATACTCATCCACTACCTTGCGAAGCTCACCGACTTCAGAGGAGTGCCGACTCATCACCTTTTCAACTTCTTGGTGCATCTGAACAACTTCTTTCAGAGATTTACCTCGGTACTTCTCTGGAATATCGTCTTCAGTGTCTTGCTCTTCTGCGTCTTGAGGTTGCTCAATCGCTTCGATTGCAGATTGCTCTGCTTCTAACGATTCAGTCTCGTTCACTTCGTTTTCAATGTTATCTTCATTGTCCCCTTCAAGGTGAAGATCAAGCATTGTAGCTCTAGACATTTATTAAACTCCGTCAGTTGGAGATTTACGTTTCCTGCCAGCTTCTTCGTGTTCTCGCACCCACTTCATGTGACGACCCGGAAAGTCCCCACTTGATCCATCGAGTACGCACTTAGGCGCTGACAGCATTTTAGTAGCCTCGGAACCACAACCGCACCTACTAGTTGTGACTCCTCGCTCTACCATCTTTTCAAAGACATGACCGTTAGAGCAACGGAAATCGTATATTTTATACATCCATGTCTTCTTGTTCTTCGGCCTCTGCCTGTTCTCGCGCCGCAGTAATCGTAGCCTCTAGGTTGATTACTGTAGCAAACGCAGACACTTGGCCTTTACGGAAAAAAAGGTCTTCGACATCCTTAACCGTTTGAATATCCGCTAACTGTGTAGCATTTCGTGACAGCTCCTCTACGAGTTGCTTGAAACCTTCGCTATTAAACAACGTGTTGTAGTTGTCAAAATACGTCTCAAGTTCTGGCGTCATTAATACTTTCTCCTACTTGGTTGATTAAGTGCCTTTTACCATGCTTTTTGCAAAAAGTCAGGCTTTTCTTGATCTAGCCGTCTTCTTTGCAATTCGCTTCGGTTGAGTTGAGTGTTGCTTTCCTGCCGCTGTGTCCTTGCGCTTCTTGCGAGTTGTCGCCGCATACTCTTTAGCCGACAAAGACTTAATGGCTTTTTCAGGTAGGTATCGCTCACCCGTAGCCTTTGCGCCTTGAGTAGACGGCTTGCCTGACTTAGTGCGCCAGTTTTGTTTAGTCCAGCTTTTTAATGACTTCTGCGACTTTTTTAAAGTCATTACTTATAGCCTCCGCCCTTTGACTTGTATTCTTTAGCAAGCATCTGGGCTTTTCGTGCAGACCATTGACCCGGCTTTCCACCCTTGCCGCCTGCTTTAATCTTGTTAAACAAGTTTTTCCGCATGGTTGGCTTAGTGTAATTACCGGCCTGATTTACCTTTGACTTAGTAGCCATAAGGCTTTTTTACTTTTTTCTTCTTTTTCCCTGGCATAACGTTCTCCTTACTTTTTGTGAGTCTTTTGAATTGCAAAGTCCGCTGACTTAGTTGCTCCCTTGTGTGGCTTGTAACCACCCGCAGGATCTTTCATCAACCTATACTCTTTGCCCTTTTTCATCCAGTGATAACCATCGGGTGCTTTAACTTTCATAGCTTGTCACCATTTAACCTTGTCAGCCCAATATGCGGCAGAACACTTTCCTTTGGCAATGTTTTTAGCATGACGAGCTTTAAAAGATTTTCGCTTTGCCTTCATCTTTTCTGACTCTCCCGCCTTGGGTTTTCCTGCGGTACTAGCCCCTTGCTCGCCAAACCGAATGGTTTTTACTTTACCATCATCGCACTTAACTACGACCACATGAGATTTAGTAGGATGATTAGGCGTTCTCTTGGGCTTGCTGAACCCGCTTACCCCTGCTCGCACTACGCTTGGGTGTTTCTTTGCCATTAGACAACTCCTCTACTTTCTTTTTTAACTCTTCTACCTCTAGCTCTAGCGGCTCCATCATATTTTTTACTTCAAGAAGTAACAACCTAAACTCGTGATCTGTAAACATCTTTCATCCTAGTTGTAAGGGAACCATTCTCCAAACTTACGGACATATATAAAGATAACCGTAGTGTCTGGTGTATTGATCGTAATTGTTGTACCGCCAAATTCGTCTATGTTGTATTGAGCAATATTAAAAAACGAAGATGATGATGTAATGTTAATGTCGCCAATAATTTTAACTGTGTTAGCCGTAGTTAATTTTACCATTACCGTTTCACGGTCTTTAGGTGTTGGATTCAATACTATATCTACATCGGCACTACAACGAAGTATTTCAGTCCCAGAAGTAGTATGACTACCTGACACTTCATACGCTTGCGCTATGCCTAGGTCTGCTCTAGATTGCGGTATGTAGCTCATTAGATCGCTAACCACTCTTTAAATTCTTGGATATATACTAGGTGCAGTGTCGTATCATCCTGCTCTACAATAATGCTTCTAGCGCCAAACTCATTGATATTGTATTTAGCTACATCGTAGTAAGACATATTGACAATATTAATCTCACCTACAATGTCTATTCTGTCATCTGTACGGCAATTGACGATAACCGTTTCACGATCTTGCGGATGCTCTCTAAGGTTAATAACAACGCCAGAGGTAACTTTGAGAATCTCTGAGCCGCCTGTTGTGTGGTTGGCAGTAATAATCTTAGCGTTAGCGTTCTTAAGATCTGCGCGACTAGCCATGCTACCCATAGAGATGTTGTAGACGTTAGGCGCCTGAGCCTCATTAATATCCTTAACCGATCCAGCATCTATTTCATCGCCATTAGTTAAGGTTAAGACAAGATGGCCGTCAAAATCTACGCTTGCATCTTCAACGCCCACACCACGCTCGCCATCAGAGCCATCGGCTCCATCCTTACCGTTACTACCATCCTTACCATCTTTACCCGCAGGGCCGGTTTTTCCGGTTTTTCCGGTTTCTCCTTTTACCCCCTGCGGGCCGGGGTCGCCTTTATCCCCTTTTTCTCCACGAATAGCTTCTACTGCTTGTATCTTAGACAGTAGCTTGTCGTAAATGGCGGTAAGCTTTAAATCCACGTTCATTCTTGACCAAGACGTTGCATCAGCATTTGTTCGGCTTCACGAGTTTCATTTGCCCGTTGCTCTACTTGAACATTACCCTGCTCTTTAGCGGCAACCTCTCGCTCACGCAAGAGGGTTTCTGCTACACGCATTCGGCGTTCAAACTCTTTGTCGTCCTGATCGCCTTCTTTAAGATTTCTCGTAATCGCATTGATTCGATCAATCTCAAGCTCTTGCGGAACCACTGCCGCCTCTGCCGCCAGCTTGGTAGCTCTAGCGTTAGACTCCTGAGCCTGAGCATTAAGCGCATTGGTTTGTGACTGCTGGAACTCAACTTGAGCCTGCTGTACTGCCATCTGCGCTTCTTGCGCCTGCGGATTAGGCTGAAGTGCTTGAGTCATAGCCGCAATAAGTTCTTCACGGTTTGACAAGTTCATGTTGTCAATAATGCTTTGAACCAGTGTTGGGTAAAGCGGAGATTCTTGACCCATGGTTTGTAGCAACTGCACTAGCTGAGTTACCTCGTACTCACGCGCAATAATGCCTAGCGTACTACTAGCGTTAAACTTGTAGTCAGCGACAGGGTAGTTTTCAGGGTCAAACTGCATATACCGATATGCCGCTTTCTTTACAAAAGGAATCAAGAATGACTGCTGAAAGTTAATTAGTGTGCGTTTGTGCCGTTTGATAATGGCACCCAGCGACATACTAATTCCTGCCGCCGTAGCTTCGCCATTAACTTGACCCGCAATACCCGCAGAATCTACTGCGCCTGTTGCTTGCTGAACCATTTGTTGTAATGCACCGGCTTGAGCAAAGGTAATCTGACTAACTTGCCCAAAATTAAAAGGCTGTAGCACTTCGCGAGGATCGCCGTTAGTTAGGATCATCTTGCCGGGTCGGACTTCAGGCTTTGCGCCTCGTGGAAGTCGAGTAGCATCGATAGCCATCATCGGGTGGATAGTAAGGCTTAGTGCATCAATACGTGCGCGTAGCTCTGTATCAAGCGCTTTTTGTGAGTTATAACCTTTCTCACATACACCACGACCCCAAAATCGACCTGGCACTACGTCCCAAGGGAATGCTACAACGGGGCGGTCTTGCATCATGTATGGATTAGCTTCTGCCTTGAGAAGGATTCCGCCGTTAGCAACAACAATCACTGCCTCAACGTACTTGCCTTCTTCCTCGATATCATCATCTAGCGCTTCAGCCAAAAGCTCACGCGGAACAAGTCCGTAGTATTTGGTAAGGCGGATCTTGTCATCGTTATAAATAGTAATGTCTTGATCTGGCTCAAGATCAGTATCTGGTGCGGCCGAGCCTACATACACATCACGATAGATGCCTTGCTCCTGAAGCTGTTCTACATGATGCTTGCTAACAAACTCATCAATGCATACGCCTAATGCTTCATCTACGCTAGTCGCTACCGGATCAATTAAAAAGTTCTGCGGCAAAATAGGGCGCAGTTTTACTTTGACTCGATCAGTAATGTTAATGCCCACGGCTTGAAGATCGCCATCCATGATGGGCTGGGTTGCTGGCACCATCTCTTTCATTTCTTCAATGACAATCTCGCCAATACCAGTTCCAAACACAGCCGCATTAATTAAGCACTCGGCTACTGCCTTTCGGACCATGCAGTCCTCAAAGTCTTCGGTTAGCTTGTTGCGCAAGAACTGAACGTCTTGGCGCTCGGTATCACCCATGTTGTCAGAGACATCAAACCACTTTCCTCTTCCAAAAGTAGCCTCTTCAAGCTCTGCTACATTAGACTCAACGGCTTGCTGAAGTGCAGGAGAAATGATACGGGAACGCTCAGAGCGACGATCGCTGTCAGCAGGGTCCCATATTCCTCGCCATAGTCTGTAATATTCTTCAAAACGGCTTTCGTAATTCGACTCATAGTAGTCGCGCCAATCCTCGCATTTGTCAACGACCCAACTTTCAATTGAATCTTCAATAAGAATTGGATCAGATTCGTAAATTTCACTCATATCAGTATCCCGCTACCACATCTAAAATTTCGTGGTCCTCAATTTCATATTCGTAGTCGTAAGCTACGTTAGCCAGCTGGTCAATATACGCGAGCGCATCAACCAAGTCATCGTGGGTCAAAGGATCAGGGAACTGAAACAATTGGTCAAGGAATCTTGAATTCCATTCCCCCTTGTTTAGCGTGATAAAGCCGTTTTCAAAACGACCCTGTAACGCCCACATAATTCTATCTGTTTTTTTCTTGTTACCGTGAGTTAATTCTTCAACTCTAAAAAAAGTACCATATCTTTTTTGAAGGTCTGCCAGTGGTGACATGACTGCTTGTTTGGCAATCCCTCGTTCGATTCCAACACTAACTGGCTGGTAATCCCTGACGGCCTGAAATATTTTGGCCGCTGTCTCGTCAAGGCTCCAACGTCCGTAGATAATATTATCAACGTACCAACCGTTAGGGCTGACTTTGACAACCGCAATCGCCGTGTCGTCCAGCTTCGTATTTTTTGTTTTCTTTTTGTTGACCTCTTCAAAACCAGCCAAGTCAACTGCAATGTAGTAGTCTCCTACATCCGGCTTATCCTCACTAAAAGATACCCAGTCTTCCTTAAACATCTCTGAACCGCGGGCTTCAAACGACGCCATAAATTCCTGGCGAAACGCATAAGAAGACATAGACTTTTTTGCAATATCGATTTCAGACGGGTCAAGAAGAGGATTATCGTAAGAAGTAAAGTGCCATGCCTTGTACGTTTCATCATCGCCTAACTCCGCATATTTATACAGTTCATAGAAATGATTTCTCCCCATTGGCGTCCCAATAAACATTGAACAGCCCTTTTGGTCGGCAAGTGCCGGTCTAAGAATCTGCTCAAATACTTCCGGCTTCATGTCGGCGTATTCATCTAGCACTAAGAACTTGAGGCTAACACCTCGCATTGTTTCTGGTCTGTCAGCGCCTTTGAGGCTGATGGTTGCTCCATTGACCAATTTAATTTGTAAATTATTGATGTGGCTACCAGCAATAACAGGATGCCCAAGCTCAAGAAGGGTTTGCCACATGATGTCTCTGGCCTGTCCTTGGGTGGGCGCAACATAAAATACATGACCTTTATCTGCTTGCAGTGCATTAACAATTAACATCCAAGCCGCAAGACGCGACTTACCAGTACGGCGTCCTGCCGCGACTATTTTAAATCTTGTGTCATCTGACCAGACTTGTTGTTGCCAAGGCAGTAATTCAATATTTAAGTCAGTCAAGTTCGTCTAGCTCTTCTTCGGTTAGCTCTCGCTCGGTAGCGCCCGCCTCTGCAAGCATCCCGTTTAGCTCAACAGGAGAGTTAAATTTATACATGACCGCCGGCACTGCTCTTCGGCCTGTTAGTGTTTCAACCATATCCCAGCCAGCTTGGCCCGGCGGAATTTTCACATACTTATGGTCGATGTCGTATTTGGTTAGCTTGGTTCTAATAGCCTTACAGCCTTTGCACCAATCTGCCCCAAGAACAATAACCATTCTATGATCCGTTAAAGTTGTTAAACGCCGCTGATCTTTCTAATAACTGGAAGGTAACCGCTACTTCCATCTGTCCTGTTGCTGAAGACGCTTGAGTTTTTACAACGTCTCCGTTGTGCAGTACAAAGATGCCGTTGTCGTTTTGACCGCCTATGATTTCTTTGTTACCTGCGCCAATGCTAGTCCCGTCAAAAAAGTACATCTGGTCTACGCCACCTGTCTCCCACCAAAGACTTACTTGGTTTGTGCTTGTTCCGTGGTTAGCAACAAAGATATACACGACATGTATCGTGTAACCCGCCGGTATAGTAAACAGTACCTGCTCAGTAGCGTCTGATAACGTAATATGTTTTGTATGAAGCATTAGGAATACGTCCACATAACTGGAGTTGTCTTTCGGGAGTCTACGTGAACAAAGGTTCTAGCGACACCTATGCCACCAAACCCTAACTTGAGTGCGTTATGCACAATGTTCATGCGCTCTACGCCGTTAGATACGGCAATATCCGCCGCGATTCCCTGCGAGTGGGTGCCAGGCTCTGGCTTTCTGGCCTCGTTAGGATGTGTTGCATCCCGATAGCCCGAGGTAATGCGAAAGGGGAAGCCGCATTCGGCCCTTAAGAAGTCTAACTGCTCCAGAAACTCCGAATCCATTTCGTTTTTTCCGGTATGCGTACAGTCAAACTCCCAGATATCAAAGTATTTCACCATTGTCCCCATCAATTACCGTGGGTTGGATAGTAGTTGGATCAATATCCTTGACCTCTGCTGTACCCACGCCCGTTATGTTGATCTGAATAGCAGATTTCCCGCCATTTTGCACGACATCTTTCTCAAAGGCCGCCACAGGTAGTATTCGATCCATTACTAACTTCCAAGCCGCCGCCTGATTCTTGTGATCGTGATCGAGCGCGGCATCAAAAATGGTATCGAGTACCCGTTTGGACTTAGGGGACGCCAACATACGAGACTTATACTCGTTAATAATCGAGGCATCACCCTTTGGACGACCTACCTTCCCTCTTCCCCCGGGAGAGTTTTGGGCCAAGTCCTTTTTGGATGGCCTACCAGACTCCTGTTTGCGCTGTTTGATCTCACGCTTTCTTCGTTGAACGTACGATTCTTCCATCATTCTAGCCTTTAAATTTCTTGGTCATAAGGCAATACCACAATCTTTCTATTGGCTTTAGCTGTTTAGCATTCATACGCAGTCTAGGGCCATGCCCGTAGTTATGAGGCTCGCTATTCTCAACAAAAAACGCTTTGTCGACGTAGCCATTTACACGCAATGTGTTGCCTCCAACCTTTCCAACAGCGACAGCAATATCCGCCTTAAACTTTTTTTCGGTATCGAATACTAAATCACCGTACTCGTTATTGCTAAACTTTACGTCAATAGACGTATCGCCAAACCAAAGATCAATGCCGCCATCAGAAAGCACATTGATTGTCGGGGGCTCTAAATCAAAAAGCCGAGCTATCGCAAACTCGGCTTTAAATCCCCAAATGTTGGCTTCTACTCTAGACTGCCTTTCATTCTCCAGCCTAGGCGGGAAGCCTTGCATCTCGCAGAGCTTAACTGTATCCGCTCCCATTAACTCCGACGCATGAGCGTCCTGTTTGTTGATAGTAATCAGCATAAATTTTAAGTGGTTCTAATTACCGACCCACCCTCCCTATCCTATATATATACTTTAGGTTAAACAATACTCCGACCTCTCTTTTTTACTCAGAAAAAATCAGTTTTCCTAGTTTTCCCTGTATCCCCAACTGTAGGGGGCGGGTTGACTATACCTTAGAACTTAATGGAATTAAAACCACGGCAATATAACTAAATGAATCAGACACTTAAAGTAATCCAAAATCACTCTTTTTTGTATCTGGGTGGGAACTATATATACACTGTGTCGCGTTACCCCCTCCCCGGTACTGTTTTTCACCATGTTTTGCCGAATGATCCCGTAGATTCTGTACGCAGGAGTGTGAGTATCCACGTAGTAGCCCCAAGAGCTATTGATCCCCATCTAATTTATCCAGTTCGCTTATCGTATTAGACACGCAGAAAGTTATTGGCTACCTGATTGGATTGGTAATGACAACGCAGGCCCGTCTCCTATGTCTTAATTTCTACACCGTTACCGTCATCCGCTTAGGATTCCGTCACGTCGGCATCTCTGCAAGGGCCACAAAAATAACGGTTTCCACGCAACGTCTCTGCCTGCTGATAAATCCGGCTGTGGACCCTCCGCGATTTTTCTGGACTACCCCCTTGCAAAGCTGGTCTCCGCAACGGAAGTCCTGCTCCTGTCGGAAACGGCAGAAATTTTCAACAAAGGAGAAGTACCATGTCATTACAACTCAATCCAAATTCAGGTCTAGCCTTCCGTAACGAGCGCGGTCTTACGTACTCAGACAAAGCTCCGCACTTCAAAGGCGAGATTGAATTCGAAGGCAAGCGCATCGAAGTAGCAATTTGGGAGCGTCAAACGAAGTCCGGCAAGACAATGCTTAGCATGAAAGTCGAAGACAAACATGCGGCTGAATTAGATCGACTTGATCGACGACGTGAATACCTTCACGAAGTAGTAAACGCAGGTAAGTAGTAACTACGGGGCTTCGGCCCCTTTTTTTATGTCAACAAAGGAGAAGTATCTATGTATATATTAATTGTGTTGTTGGTGGCGATGGCGACGATTACTGCATTGTCGACGATGATGGCGCTACTTAACTTGATGTTTCCGGTGGCGTTGATGTGTGGCGTCTTAACTATTGGCTTGCTGTATGCGATTGATACTTTGGCGGAGGCAATTGAGTAATGGAATATCTCGTAACGCTAATCGAAACCACCGAACATATCGTGTCGGTTGAGGCTAATGATGAGTGTTTGGCACGTGCCTATGCAGTCATCGGATGGAAGGAAGGCGATCTCCTTGATGATCGTCCCCGCTTGCTTGACCTAGAAGCGGTTTCAATTAATGCAATACCTATGGAGGATGTAGCATGAGCAATTTAGAAGAAGCTTTGTTAGAAGTTGTACAGGAATGCGAGTCGATGGCGACAACAGTCGAAGCATCTGTAAGTGACAGCGATTACGACTGGAATATGAAAGCTCGTATTCGTTCGGTGCGAACTGCGTTAAATGACGCAAAGAGTCTGGCCGAAGCTTTGCTTGAAGATGTTGCTCGACGTGTTTACTGCGTCGAAGTTACCAGCACAGTTGAACAGACTATCAAGGTGCTTGCGAAAACTGAGGACGATGCGACATGTAAAGCGGCTGAAGTAGCTGAGCGCCGCATTCGATTCACGCTTGGCATAGAGCATGACTATGACGTTTGGAGTGAAGCTCATTCCCATGGTGATGAGTCCCCGCAAGATGACGATGCAGATATCGAGGTGCATTATGACGACTAACCAAAAGAAACAAATCCGATTGTTCGACAAGGACAATGAAACCCTGGGATATATGGAGTTTGATTTCGATGCGACATTCGATCAGATGAATGAATGCATTGAAGACTTCGCTCCATTCAACGAAGGGTTGGCTGGGTATGAAATCCTGAGAGATGGTTACTTCAAGTCTGGCCTCGAAGCTATGCAGATAGCATGGAATGGCAAAAGCTAATGACGCTCACGTTCTTGCGCCCCCGGTTTGTGCGGGGCGCAAAGAACCCTCGCTTTACTATTCAACTAAAAGGAGTTTGTTATGGAAAGACGACACTGGATTTCTGTCGAATACCGTACGTCAAACGATAAAGACTTTGGTTATACCCGAGCTTATCCTCTCGATGGCGGGCCTGAAGGTGATGTCGAAGGCATGGTGCTTTCGGCTATCGAAGATTACGAAGCTAGCAAAGTTGAATACCCTGACTTTGAATGGCGTCTTTATTACAAGCATTTTTAGGAGGTTGCTATGGCACTTACATCTTGGCTTGACTCAGAGTTTATTTGCCCTTTATGCGATCAGTCATTCTTTAATGATTCGTCGATTGTTTACGATGACATACTCGACGACTCTATTTGCTGGCAATGCGCTGAGAGTCTGGAAGAAGAACGCAGTGAAACCTTTGCAAACCTTTCATAACTTTGATAAAGTTTAACCATGTTCGGGGCTCAACACCCCGGACATCCACAAACCAACGGAGTACAACCTATGAAATATGATCGAATCCTCGAACTCGTTATGGCCGCTATGGAAGATGAAACTTCATGGCGCAAAACATGGCAGTCACAATCCTGCCTTCACCAAAACTGGGTCAGCAAACGACCTTACAATGGCACGAACCAGTTGATGACAATGATATCTAGCTGGATGCACGGCTTTGAAAAACCCTACTGGTTAACCTACAAGCAAGTCGTTGAGCTTGGCGGCAGTGTTAAAGGGCAGAAGGCTACGCCCGCTATCTTCTTTGGTACTGGCAAAGACAAAGAAGACACCGATAAGTCCTACAAGTTTGCCAAGCTATACAACATCTTTAACATCGAGCAGACCGGCATCGAGTTACCCCAGATTGAGTTACGGCAAACCAAGCTTGAACGACCCTATGAAATGGCCGATGCAATCAAGGTTAAGATTAGCTCCAGCACATTCCACAATCCGTGTTACTCGCCATCGGCTGATGAAATCCGAATGCCGATGCCAGGGCAATTTGAAACTGACGATGCCCATCAATCCACTTTCTATCACGAATGCATTCATGCTACCGGTCACAACTCCCGGCTAGATCGGCCGCTGACTGGTGCATTTGGTAGCGAAGACTACGCCAAAGAAGAATTGATTGCAGAGCTTGGATCAATCTTTTTATGTAGCGAGCTAGGTGTGACGTATGACATAGCGCAACACGCTAGCTATCTCAACTCTTGGAAAAAGGCAATCCAGTCTAATCCCAAGTACCTAACGACTGCGGCAACCGAAGCACGAAAGGCTAGCGAGTATTGCATGTCGCAGTTCACCATGATGCGGAAGTATGACGAAGCCGCATAACCAACCAAGGAGAAATGTTATGGAAACTACAATACATATAGATGATGGAACGGCTTTGCTTTTCTGTTACGGCAAAGCTATTGATTTGTGGATTGCAGAACAAGGAAAAAATTGTCTTAAAGAAAGCACGTCGGAAAACATTCCCCTTATAGCTGAATCTTTATGGGAAGATTTTTGGCATACCCACAAAAAATTAATTCCTTAATCGTTCGGGATTCCGCACCCCGGCTCAAGCGGGGGTCGCGGAAATCCCTCACTAATCAACAAAGGAGTAAACAAATGGATGATCGTTTAGAAGGTCGATGGTTGACACGCGGTGAGCTTGGCGAAGTCGTGCTGTCTAACATCGAGTATTACCTAATCAACCAATGGGATTACCTTGGGTTTTCTCGTTGGGCTACTGACTTTGGCATTCCGCATAGCGAAATCTTAATGATTATTGCGGCCGAACAAACTTTACGTGAAGAATAAGGAGAAGCACCATGAATCTAACAAGTGAGTACCTCAGCAAGATCTGCCCTGAATTGCTGGAATCTGAAATCAAAGTTCTTAAGGACAATCTGCTCGACCTACACAGCCCTGACGAGATTTATCCGCAGGTTGTGCGCGTCACTGCAAAGAGTCTGTTTCCTTACATCGTAACCAATGAGCAGGTCGTCTCGTATCTCGATGGCAGGGATCGCATTGTTAACGCCATTGAGTTCTTGAAAGCGGCGCACAATCAGCTGGATAAAATTCCCAGGCTATCCGATAACTGCGGCATGGCTATGATTGAAATGAACCAGTGGATACATTATCTCAACGAAGAGCTTAGTCATCTGGAGAAAGGCAATGCAAAAGAACAGTGACAAATATTACCCGGAGACTTTACTCCGGGTTTATTTTAACTATTGCAAAGCTAATGACATCAAGCCGAGCTTTGAAGACATGGATGACTTTATCTGTGAAATCCTTGGCGTTAATCAGATAAATGGCATACCTTCATATAGAACAATAGACGAGGTGTTTAACAATGACTAAACGAATTTACATCCAAGTTAAAGCATCTGTGCCTGATGACATGGATGAGTTCGAAGGAGCAATCATTGATGACTTTGATCGCAACACTGGCATCGCATTGTTATTTGTTGATCCGTTTGATATCGAAGCGGATTACGATGTTGTTGAGACTGAAGAAGATCATGAGTTTTGGGGTCAGTTTGTAGACGAAAAACTGCAAATTTTATTTGAACGAAAATGCACTTGGCATGGCCGGCCAATATTAAACGCCGAAGATGTATGCTGGGAGCTTGAGGATATGCGCCATTAGGAGGAGTCATGGAGCTATTTCAATGTATTGTCTGCCAGCAATGGATGGAGTCTGGCTTTTTAGATGACGATGAAGTCTGTGAAGAGTGCAATGAAAGACTAGAGTACGATGGTCAGCCTGATGAAGCACAGGAGTGGCATGACTTTGATCCTTACTGTTAAACTCCAAGTGTCCAAGGCGACAACTGTACTCCTCGCCTGTTGAGCCGGTTGACAGCGCCCCGGTGGGCACAATCGCTGTTCCTCTATCCCTGAGGTGGCACGATGCTTGCATGATGCTGGCACTTGACATCCCGCCCTACTATGCCACCCTGTCCAACTATCAACTACCGGCCCCAATGCCGCACAGGAGTACGCTATGACTACAAGCCCAGACGAGGCACTGAAAAAAATCCGAACGGAGGAAGATGTGCTGGCCGCACTGCTTTCCTATCTGCACCTGCACTATGTGAAGATAGCCAACACAGAAGAGCCGCATGTGAGTATTCCAGTAGACCCAGTGGAATTAACTCAGATCGTTGCTGTCCTTGCGAGAGCAAACACGATGCGAGGTATTCGTCCATAGGGTTCCATTAGGGGGAATAATGGAGCATCCGTTACAAGAGTATTGCAATACAGAACATCAAAAATACTTAGTCAAACTCAGATATCTCGAAGGCCGTAGCTGGTCTGAGATATCAGAGATCGTTGGATCTGATCGAACCAATGCGCGAAACGCTCTCAAGGCAGTAGAAGGCAGAGCGGCTAAAGCTGGCTATGCGCCAAAGCACGATCATGTTCACACTGTCCCACCCGGCTACGCAGTCAAAGGATCTTCAACACTTTACAAGGATGGCTCCGTTGCCCTTCAATGGGTAAAGACTGAGGCAGATAAGCAAGCTCAACTCGATGCAATAATTAGCAGGATTGAGTTGGCGTGTGAAGGCATTAAGCCATGGAGGCAAGTCAAGGCGCCGAAGAAAATTCAAGACAATTTACTTAGCTTGCTGGTGGTTACGGATTTTCATCTGGGTAGCTACTGTTGGGGCGACGAGACTAGCGAAGACTACAACACCGACATGGCCAGGGATCTATTCCTGTCAAGCATCAAAGATATGATCGACAGTACGCCTAACAGCAAGATAGGTTTACTTTGTAATCTTGGTGATTTTTTGCACTGGGACGGACTCCTCCAAATCACTCCCACTTCCGCTCATATCCTCGATAATGACAGTAGGTACAGCCGTATCGTCGATATAGCTATGACGGTCATGAACGAGGCTGTGCGGATGATGCTGGAGAAGTATGAGAAGGTCGTCTTTGTCTGCGCCGAAGGTAATCATGACATCGCGGGCTCCATCTGGTTACGCAAGTTCATTAGAAAGTTGTACGCCAATGAGCCAAGGCTGGATGTCATCGACAATGACTTCCCTTATTACGCTTACAGACATGGCAAGGTAATGCTGTGCTTCCATCATGGTCACAAAGTGAAGATGGACAGATTGCCTAAAGTGTTTTCGAGTGAGCCTCGATTCAGAGAAGATTGGGGCAAGTCGACGGTGGCGTATATCCACAGCGGACATTATCATCATGAGCGGATATTAGAAGACGCGGGGGCTATTACAGAACAGCACCCCACGTTAGCATCGCGAGATTCGTATGCCACTCGGCTGGGCCTCATGTCCCAGCGCGGAGCCAAGGTCATTACATACGACTCAGAAGACGGTGAAGTAAGCAGAATCACCGTTAGGCCAAAAGCTTACGACTGATCTTCTTCAGTCAAAGCGCCTTCGATGGCGGCCCTTGTAGTAAAGGGCTTGCCTTTGGCGTCAGTGAAATACTTGATCCCCTGAGCTTCCAGCACCTTGATTAACTTCGGCGAAGTATACGCCTTAAAGATGTGAAAGAGATCGCGATAGTAAAGGTATTCAGTTTGGTCGGTCATTAAGAACTCCTAAAAAAGCCCCGCCGAAACGGGGCAAACCACTCACCATGGAATGTCGTCGTTAGGGACAGGCTTTTGCGCTTGGCTTGCTGGCTGTCGAGCAGGTTGGTCAGCACTGGGTTTCCATGTATTTAACTCAGCATACCACTTGCCTGATCGCCCTTCTTTAATCTCGATATTCATCCACTCTGAATCTGGATCTGCCTTCTTTCTTGAGGCAACCCAAGCTCCAAAGTCATCGAGCTTAATTGAAAGCTTTAGCTTTACAAAGTCTGGCGCATTTGCATCGGGCAACTTAACCATCATGCCATCTACAAAAATCTTTTCATCGTTCATAACATCTCCTCAACGGGTTGATTTTCATTACTTGGTTTTCATAGGTGGTAAACACACCACCTTTTGACTGAGCCAAATTTAAAGCCTCCTTCACCTCATTTGGCGTTTCTTCTACGATACAGCGCAATGCTTCCCACTCTTCGTTAGCCACTGCGCTCTTGACCTGACAGATGAAATCAAACTCCTCGCGTATCACTTTCATGTACGCAAGGAACTCTTCTTCATTTGCTACCATCCTCGCTTTGCACCTGACGTCGCATTGTTGGCATCATCGTCTTTATCAGCTCCGATACCCAATGCCATTGACAGGCTATATCGCTTGGCATAGGTGACAGCACTGCCGAATGCTTGGGCCGTTGGTTTGTCTGCTCGAACAATCATCTTGCCAGTTGATAGCGAGTCACCATGCCCATACAAAACAGTTTCAATGCAGGCGCCTACATCACACTCGTGACTAACCTGCTGAATCATTATCCCGTGACCGTTCAGGGCTTCTTTAGCGTAATCCCAAAGATCTTCAAATTTAACGTAGCTACTTTTAAAATGCGGGTTTACTGCTTCTGCTTTGGCGTGAGATAAATCTTGTTGAACTTCAAGAAGCTTTTCAATTAGCTTACTCATACTGCCTCCTTCATTTGATTGAGCTTGCAGTCTACAAAACTTTTAAAAACTTTGCAAACCTTTTGATAAGTTTATTGACAGATAGAGTAAACTCCGTCAGAGTTAAGAGCTTTCACCACAACAAAAAAGGAGACAGGAATGCAGGACGACTGGGCAGACTACTGCGAGTCAGTAGGACAAAAACCCGCCTTTGTAATTAAAGAAGAACTCATCAACGAAACCTTTCCGGGAAACCCGTATTACACAAAACAGAATGGATCATCATCGCTATCAAGACTTATGGGTGTTGCAGTTAACAGTCGCATAGAAGAGCTTGAGATGCGCTTGGCGCAAGAGCGAGACGTTATCCCTGGCATGATCACCACCGGCACCGTAACGCTTGTATACGCGCCTTCTGGGGCCGGCAAAACGGTCTGGATTCTTGGCAATTTATTCCAGAGTATTCGGAACAACCTAATAAAAGGCTCCGATGTAATCTATTTTAACGAAGACGACGGAGCAAAAGGAGTACTTCAGAAAGCCAAGATGGGCAATCGGCATGGCATAACAATGGTCACTTTAGCCAACTCACCAGATCCATCACTCCGTACAACAACTGACGCACTTCAGCTGTTGAACGCTATTCGTGAAGAAGGTGAGGCTAACGGCAAGATTGTTATCTGCGACACCCTCAAGAAGTTTGCGCCTGTACTCAACAAAGGGGATATGCGAGAAGTTCTTCATGTCTTTCGTGAATTCGCGGCCGCAGGCGGTACTGTCATCTTACTAGGGCATTGCAACAAACATCGAAGCATGGACGGTCGCTTGATCTACGAAGGCGTTGGAGATCTTAAAGCTGATGTAGATAATATGTTTGGCCTTGATCCAGTCAACGATAAGTTTGCTTTCTATCAAGAGCTGTTAGTAATCAATGAAAAGGATCGTAGCCAAATTAGCTTTGAAGGCGGATTCAAATATAAGCAGACCAGTGCAACAGTAGGGTATGAAGAGTCAGTAGATTCTGTGCAGTTCATGACAGTTGATGACATCACAGAACTTAAAGAGAAACAAAGGGCGCAGATCAACATTGGCAAAGCAATCAACAAGTATGAAGATGAGTATCTATTTCTTAGCACTGTTATGAAGCAAGGCAAAATGTTTAGTCAGTCAGAGCTATGCGATCTTTTGTATGATGATGAGATTAACCCAAACGGATGCACAAAGAAAAAGCTTCTTACCTGCATCGAGCTACTCAAAGGCAACAATCTAAAGCTAGAACGCCGTGGCGAACACAACAAAAAGTATTATCGTTGGATTCCCATGTAGTCTGTTTCCCCCGTTTTCCCCGTTTTCCCTTCTGTAGGGGGCGGGATAGATTAAAAGGCGGGGGGTATACTTGGGTAAACTGGGGAAACTGGGAAAACTGAATGGGAAATATGGATACATCACATCGCTGGTTAGTCGACAAAGAAGAAAAGATGAACTTCTTTATTGCTTTTGTCACAACTCAATTCGATCAAGGCAAAAAAATCCTGTACTACATCAAGGATACAACGCGCAGTGATCGGCAAAATAACGCCATGCACTTATGGTTTAGGCAGATAGCCGAAGGTCTTAACGACGCTGGGTACTGGGTACGGCATCCGTTCAGTGACAAGCTGGAGATACCGTTTACCGAGGTGCTGGTAAAGGAAACCCTCTACAAGCCCATCATACGCTCTATGTACGACAAACCGTCCACAGGCAAGCTAACCCCCAAGGAACTCTCAGAAGCCGCTGAGGTGCTAATTAGGTGGCTCTCAGAGCATAAGGGCGTATACATTCCCTTTCCTCAACAACTAAAGGATGAGTTGCGGTGATTGATAGAGATGGAGAGGCTACATGGCAGGAGATAGCCGACGAGATAGGGCTGTCTAGGAAGGGAGCCAAGTACGTTTATAATTCAGCTATGAAAAAACTAAAGCAAAACCCAGAGTTAAAAAAATACTGGATAGATTTAATTGGAGAAGGATATGAAGCTAAAGAGAACAGCCGCAGATCATTGGTTTAGTCGATGCGTCAGAATCCGCAATGACTTTAAATGCCAAGGTTGCGGCACTCAATATGAGTCTAACAGCACTGGCCTTCACTGCTCTCATTACTTTACGCGCGCTAAGAAGGGCCTACGGTACGACGGAATGAACGCTTTTGCTCATTGCTATGGTTGCCACCAGAAGTACGGAAGTAATCCCGACTACTTTGTCCGCCACTACATAGACGAGTACGGCGAGGGAGCCCTTGAGTTAATTAGGGAAAAGGCTGAAGACATTGATCTAGGCAAGCGGATGCATAAAGAGCAGAAAGAAATAGCCAAGCACTATAAAGAAGAAGCCGCCCGTATGGAGAATGACAGGGCGGCAGGTGTAGCTGGCTGGTTAGAGTTTGTTAGCTGGGACTAAGACTCTGGATTACGTTGTCGTAAAGCCTCTTCTAGCATTCCTTCGGCCGTTGTAGACTCCATCATCTCAGCAATATTTCTAGCGGCTCGTAAAGGCTGTTTAATAATTGGGAGCTCCGTTGCCAATGCTTGCGGCGGACGCTCCTTATCAAGAACCTCGATCGTTGTGCCGGCAATGTCTCTTGCGCGACTTGTGATAATTGGCTCCATACCCATAGCAAACGTAGGCAGTATTCCGTACTGTTGAATCTGGCCGTACTGGTAATCGTTAAGACCCAGCGTGTTGGCCGTTAGCAAACTTGCCCAGGCATCGCCGTATCCGCGAGCTAACCCACCAAATGAAGCTTCTCCGTCACCGAAGATAAACTGCCGGCCTTCATTAATTACTGCATAGCCACCGGCTCCGTATGCCGCATACCGGCCAAGAAACTCTGCCGCCTTTTCTGGCTTGCCTGCCTTGATGTTGCCCATAACCTCACGCAGTGCTAGCGCCTGCTGTTTGACCACGAAACCACGCAGTGCCCACAATGGCCGCAAGTTTGGATTTCTTGCCCATGCCGCAGGACGACCAGCCGCACTAATTAACTGCTGTTGACCTAAGCCGGCAAACATTAACTCCTCTACAAGCTCAGAGCCTTTACCTGTGTACTTGTCCCAGTTTACGTCATGCTGTTTTAGTTGCTTCTCAAGGACGCTAAGCTCCGCATCGTTAAAATAAAAGCCCCAGTTTTCTTTAAGCTTTCCAGCCTTAGCATCATCTGCCGCACTACGCAGTACGCCGCGCATAACGCCCTTCTTGCCGACCATATCCATAGCCGCAAAGCCTGAGCCTTTCATTAAAAAGTCTGCGCTGTTACGCATAAGCTCTGCGGTTCTAGCCATAAAGCCCTGCTTGTTGCTTACAAGGTCATTTGTCTTGTTAACGAATTCACCGAAGCTTTGATTGTTTAAGCCCATCTTGGCTAGATCGGGACTTGGTGGTTTTTTAAAAGGACTAAGCACCTTTAAGCCTTCGATGACTGCACGGCCACCATACTTGGCTCCCAGCAATGGAATGTCCGCTAGGTTAAGAATGGCTGACATAGGCCCGGCAAGTGTCGTTGCATAAGCCGTAGAATTAGCCGCTTGAATTAATGGGTGTGGTGCCTTCTGTTGTCCAAGGATCGAATCAGTAATTTTGTTGACTGCATACTGCGATCCATCAAGGCTGATGCCTTTCTGTCTAAACGAGTAAAACAATGCATCCATAAACTCTTGAGGGCTAATTGCTTGTTGGCCATTTCGTCGTGCAATAACACTAATGTCCACGCCAAACTTATCTTGCAACTGGCCTAGACGCTCCATTTTAAAGACCCGTTGCATATCAGATACAAGCGGGTTGTCGTAGTCAGCAGGGTTGGGCGCGGCATCATCCCCATCAAGATATGACCCTCGGGTACGTCGTTCCATACCGGGATCATCAAACATCTTTTCAATGTCTGCGTCTGTCATGCCCTCCTCTTTTAGCCGTCTAACGGCCGCCGAGTTACGGGTATGCAAGTAGGTAAGTTCAGTCGGGAATTCTGCACCAAACACTTTTTTGTTTAGCTGAGTATTCTTCTTGTAGCTGTAATTTAGATAGGCTTTTAGCACGTTCATGTGTTCGGTGCTAAGGTCTTCTGATAGTTCTTTCTCTAGCCTAGCCATTGACGCGGATCTAGTCTTACCAAGTTTACCGGCACCATAATCAAGCAGTACGCCTTTAGCTTGCTCGCTCTCATTGAATATTTTAATGACAGGCACAAGAGCCTCGGCAATATTGCCCAGATCCTTGTTTACATTACGCAGTGCAGTCTCGTCAGCACGCTGAAATCTAGCGCCAATCTGGGGGCTAACAACACGCATTAGCTCATCTGATACGCCTGTTACCTTGTCATTGTAGAAGTTAGTTAGTGCGCCGGTAGCGCTTTCCCATAGCTCGCCAAACGTTTTAGCTTCTGACATCGGCTTTCGGGTGTACTTAGGATTGTCTACCTCAGTAAATACTTCATCAGCCTGAGCTTTCTGTATGGCATTAGCGTCTGCAACATTCTCAACGGGAAGACTGTCATCAGCCAAATCATCAAGCTGAGTACGCAAACCGCCCGAGGACGATGGCGTTGTTGCCAATCCTATAACCTTGCCCAGCGCAAAGCCGGCCAAGCCGCCAACAACTGCGTTTGCCGCTCGATCCTCAAATTGCTCTCCAGATCCGGCTCCGTAAACTGCCGCCTCCGCCCCAGCTTGCTTGCCTACACTTTTTACTCCAAGCGCAGACAAGGCTCTAGCACCGCCAAGCCCTGTTGGTATTGCCCCAGCCGCTTCTGCGGCAAGAGCAACTTTAGGTTGCAAGGCTTCAAACTCTTTTTGTTCTTTGCGAATTTGGTCAAGCTCTTGATTGTAATCGCCCATTGGCTTTGACTCCGCTCGAATCATAGCTTCAAGCTCATCAGCAAACCCAAGGGTCGCGCCTTGAGCTATTGCGCGAGTAGTGCCAGCAACGCGCTCTCGCTGGCGCTCTTTGTGATTGGCGTAAAAACGCTCAAACAAAACCTCGTAGCTATCCTCTTCCGGCTTTGTTTTTTCTATCTGCCTGTTAAGAAGAATTGAAAGCGCATCTAAAGAGTCAGATTTAGCCATATTATCGACTTCCACGAATAGCAGTTCTTCTTCGCGCCTGCATTTCACGATATCGGTTTCGTGATTCCTCAAGCTCTTGCTCTTGAATTGCTATAAAGTCTTGGTCGACAGCTTCTGCCGCTTCTGCTACAGCCGCCTCGTCACTATAAAGCGCCTCTAGCTCCTTACCTTTTGCCTCTGGATTTTGCTGTCGTATTTTTCCTTTAATAAGCTCGCGTCTTTCAGTCGTAGTTTCTGTTAAGCGCTCTTGTCGCACATCAAAAAACTCTTGCCCTGGAGTCGCAATATCCATTTCTTCAATAGCTCTTGTAACTATTTGGGTAAACGGCTCATTTGGATTTTGCATATAAGATGCGGTTAGCTTTCCAACAAGGCGGTTATATTCTTCGCCCCCTTCTTTTCTAAGATCGCTAACAACATCGTACAAGCTTCTGCCCGGAGCAAGTCGAATGCCAAATATCGAAGGAGTTGCACCAACTTTTTCTGGGTCGTAAAAACGAGAAGACTTATCTGTAACTTTGAGAAAAGCATCAATGCCTTCAACTGCTCTTTCTTCTGCTACAGTTTCGCTTCTTTCATACTTTCTCTTTTCATCTTTAGCTTTTGATATTGCGTCAGTAACAATGTTTATGCGCCGATTGTACTCAGATCGCATTAAAGTTTTTTTGCCTTTGTTGTGCTTATCAATATCCGCAAGAGCCTCTTCAACCTCGTCCATGCCAACAAAAAAGTTTTGATTTTCTGGGGTTTTAAGCCACTTTAAATCTAACTCATTAACTTCTTTTGTTTCTAAAGCTTCAAGCCTTCTGTTGCGTGACTCAAGCTGTGCTTCAAGCTCGCCAGATATATATTGCTCTTGCTCTGCTAAAAACACTTTAGCTGGGCCTTCGGCTTTATTTATTTGATCTTGAAGCGCCTTTAGTGGATCTTGCCCTGTCATCAAGACGGTTATGATTCCGTCTGCTCGTTGTTTGTTTGCGGTCTTTAACGCTTCGTTTGCGGCTTGCTCGGCTTGCACTTCAGCATCTACTCTTTCGTTATATGCAGTTTGCGCAATGCCAACAAATTCAGCCGCATCTTCTGGACTTGTTTCCTTAGCAAGATCAATCATTTGAGCTTCTAAGTTTGTCAGCTTTTCCATGTCAATTTGATCGCTAGGCTTTTGTCCTTCGCGAGCCATTTGAAGTTTAAGGTCGGCTATTCTGGCATTATAGGATTCTATTCTGCCGGCTTTTTCACTGTCGCGAATAGTATTTCTTCTATTAATTGCCGTGGCTTGAGCCGCTTCATAGCGATAGCCATTTTTCTTTCCATACTCTGCTTCAAACTCTTCTCTTGTAACGCCACTAGAAACTGCCGCTACTGCCGCGTTATCTAGCGCCGTACTGCTAGCTTTGTTTGCATTATCAATGTCGGTATAAGCACCCTCAAGGATTGCAGGATCATTTGTACCTCTAGCAAGAGAAACAACCTCTGATTCAATAACCGCCCTTTGCTCTGGCGTAATATCAGGGTTTGATAGCTGTCTAACCTTCATTGCAATTTGATTCTGCGTTGCTGTCATAGCAGATGACTGTTCTGCTTTGCGCCGCATTTTTGCGCCTTCTAATTGCATTTCAGGCCTGTTAAGTTGTGCGCCATACTTTTCATAAATGCCACCAACAGCGGCCTCATTGCCTTGGGCGGCAGAAAGCTCTTCCATCATTCCTTCAAAGGTTTTCTTTTCCTCTCGTCGTCGAGGGGCGCTTCCTAATCGCTCTCCAGCAGTAAACAAGCCTTCCATATAGGCAGGCCGGGTAAGAGACTGAAGAAACGCACTACTAAACTTTGCCATGTCAGTCTCCTTGTTTAACCAACAGGTGGAATGTCGAATGAATAATTAGAGCCCAGCGCGCCGCTTAATAAGCCGCCGCCAAGCGCACCAGCAAGGTTCGCCTGACCAAGGCTTGCACCAAGCAATGCTTCAAGACCAGTCGCCCTAGCTTCACCAAACAATCCTGTACCATACATTTGCGCTTGTTGTTGCGCGCCAGCCGCTGTCATTCCGGGAGTAATGGCAGAAAGGAGTTGAGTTTGAGGGAGATAACTCGCACCTAAAAATTGTTGCCCTAATCCAACTTGTTGCATTTGCTCTGCTCTGGCTTGTTCCATAGCACCAATTCGCGCTCTAGCAATTGCATCCTGCTGGGCGCGCTCCATGGCTAGTTGCTCAGGAGTGCCTCCAAATTGCGCTGTACGGACTCCTAGTCGACCCTGTGCCGCTAGACGCTCTTCAAGCCCAAGACGCTCCATGCGCTCGTCAGGACGCTGTGTGGCACGTATGCGTTCAAACAAAGCTTCTTCTCGTAATGCCGGGTCTAGCTGTGCGCTTTCAAAGAAACTGCCGGCACCGCCAAACATGCGCTGTTGGAATGCCTGCTCTTCGGGAGAGGCGGTTAGCCCGTATTGGAATTGGCCAGTCTGAGGATCTTGAGTAATGCCAAATCGACCCCCCGTAGCGCTGGTTACTGTATATGGGCGAAATGCCGCTTGCTCTAATTGAGTTTCAGCAAGCTCTCCCATTTCGCGACTACCGCGCTCACCAATATCTCCAAGTCTGTTATAGGCACTAAGAAGAAGACCGGCCCCTCCTACGCCTAACAGCTCATCAAAAAAATCACCTATACCTGGCATTTTAATTTCTCCCTAATTAAACCGTTTTACCCATTAGTGCTAATAGGTTTATTTCTTGAAGTGATAAAGCAAACCCGTTGATGTCAGACTCAAGACCCACAACTACGGTTGTCCCGCTACCAACCGCATTTAAGCTTCGTTGGTTAGTAAGTTCACCACCAGTAAACTCTGATAGTGGATTAGAATTAGCACCAAACTCATTAACGTTATAAAAAGCAGGTTGCTGGTTGCCTACTGTAAACTCTGTCGTACTGAAGCTAGTGCCAAAGTCATAAGCAAACTTCATAAATACCGTAGCACTGTTTGCGCCTACTAGCGTTGGTTTAATCTTCTTAAGAATCTTTAAACGAGAAGGATCGCCAAAAGTCAGACTAGGGCTAAAGTATTTAAAGCGATACTTAACTCCATTGTCTGAATATCCCTTGTATTCACTAATACCATCTATTGTTCCTATATAGACAGTGCCATTAGCAAGTCTTTCATAAGCAGAAAATTTAGAGCCAGGCCATCGAGTAACCCTAAAAGACCCATCCTCCAAAACACCTCTTACATCAAAACAGAATGTAGTCTCTTGCCCAACAAAAGTAAGCAAGTAAAAGTTTTCTTCTGGGCTGTATAAAGATCTAAAAAATTGAGACTCGCCTTGGATTAAACCAATAATGTCTTTTGTAATTGTTTTAGATAGTGTGCTAATTGGCATAGACTTTTCACGTATAGTCCTACCAAAGCTACGAAGACCCGTGTGTGACAAGAAGATAACGTCTGTCCCTGTATACTGCACAGTGTCACGATCAACACAACCAATACCAGCTACAGTATCTGCTAACGCCATTGTTGCTGGCGCTTGAGCACCTTGATATACAACAATACTGTGCTGACCAAAGATAATAAGAAGTCCGTTATGCGCCGCTAATGCAACAATCTCGTCATAACCGTCAGGCCATACCTTTGAGATATCAATACTACCGCTAGTACCACCAGACCAGTCATGCCCTATCAGCAAGTCAGACCAGTAAATAGTAGACTTATTGTTAGTAAAGTCAGCAGTCCACAATCTTCCGTAAGCCGCTAAAACTTCATTGCCGTAAATAGCTGAAGTAACACCAGCGGCGCCAGAAATACTGCTAAGTGTCTGCACTGCGCCTGAAGAGTTACTGTAAACTAACGGCTGATAACCACGCTGGAAAAAGTAAACATTGTTATTAAAGTCAACCATCTTCCAGTTGTCAGCAGTAATGGTATAACCGCCGGGTGTTTCATCTACTAGCGTAGTTGTACCGCTAAGTATCTTGTTATTACCAACAGAAAATATCTTGTTGTTACCAGCCTCGTCCCTGAACTCTCTAATAGCACGTATAGACTCAGTGCCTAAAGCGGTCTTGTTTGTTGTAATAACCTCATGCCCTTTACGTGCGGCAATACGACCACGCTTGTCAATGACTGCGTTATCTGCAATCTCAGCAAATGATGGATCTTGAGCCAGCGGAGAGTCTTCGGTATTGACACCCTTAAATGCTGGAGCTACAAGATTAATGCTTTGTAATTGCTGTGCCATATCAGATAGTCCTAAAAATCATTTCCTCTGGGTGCTTTGCCGCGTCAATGGCAATTGCATCAGATAAATATCTATCGGCAATAGAAAAGTATTCAGGAGTAGAAGTGCCTCCTGTTTCGCCACGCTCTCGTGCCAACAAAGCTACAGCAAGGTGAATCACAGGTTTTTCAGGTACTAATAAATTAGTGCTGTCAGATGTAAGGTCTGCCTGTCGCTTTACAACATCAAAGCGCAAACTATAAACACCATCTGGCTTTGCGCTAACAAGAACCTGCGTATCTCCATTCGAATCCAAACCGTTGTAGGTAAAGTATTGAGGAGCGCCAGAAGTTTCGCTTGATAAATAAATATTTTCGTTAAACCAATCTTTAGACTGATAAGTTAAATAGCATTTCTGAGTATTGTTTAAGGCAGACATTAACTTTACGTTGTCGCCTGTTTCGGGAAGAGAATACAAGTTATCGTCAGCAACAGTATTAATAACAATAGTTTCCCGTAAAGCAGACCAATCGGCGGCCTCTTCTACAATAGTCTTAGCGTCGTTAATAAAATCGCCAACCATCTTTGAGTATGTGCTGTCATTTACACTGACAACTTCTTCTTCACGCAAGCGGCGCAACACATTGTTCATTATGTTGAGGTAGGTCATACAAGCATTCCTTTCTTTCGCTTTTGAAGGCTATTAGCAATAACACCGCCAAGCGCTTGATTGTAATCTTTCATTTGTGGTGGCTGAGAAAGCAATCCCGCCGAATAATCTAAGTTTGGAGGAGCAATTATTGGTTGAAGCTCCGGTACTTGATAACTTAAACCAGTCATAAATGGCGAACTACTTCTGCCGCCACCACCGCCGCCAGTAGCGCCGCCATCAACTGGGGGCTCTCCGGGGTCTCCGGGCTCTACGGTTACAGGGCCGGGGCATTGACCGCCTTCATGATCGCTTGGCCTAGTGTTATCTGCACACTCAGAACACAGCGGCCAATCTACTGCGCCATTAGCGCACGTTTCTCCGTCTTCGCCCGGCTCTGGTTCTGGCTCAGGACTCGGCTCAGGCTCTGGCTCAGGTTGAGGCTCTGGCTCCGGCTCTGGCTGGGGTTCTGGCTCCGGCTCTGGCTCGGGTTGGGGCTCCGGCTCGGGCTCCGGTTCGGGTTCTGGTTCAGGCTCTAGCTGAATAACGCAGTTGCCTTCCTCATCATAAGTCCCATCTACGCCTAAATCGTTTTTGCAGGGAGCGCCCGGCTCAAAAACAACTGGGTCTTCGCATTCGCCGGTGACTTCATTTCTAACTTGACCGGGTATTTTGCATGGCCCTTCTATGCTTTCCTCTACACACTCACCTTCGGTGTTAGGCTCATAGCCAGATAAACATCCGCCACAACGATCCGTTCCGTCTTCTCCCGCTGGTATGTGCGCTCTGTTTTGTTGGGCACACTCTTCTGCTGTTGGGCCTATAGGCGCTTTCTTTTCTGGCTCGCACCGTTGTGTTTGCTCTGAAAAAACAAATCCTTCAGGACACTGAGTACACTCGGGATAGTTAATAGCGCCGTTAGCACATTCGAGCGGAGCTTGAGCGCAATACTTTTCATTGGCTTCTCTAAACGCAGGATCTTCGCAGTTACCAGCAAACAAGAATGGGTTTTCTAATTCTAATTCTTCTTGTACTTCCTCAAGAACAATACTTGATATCCACCCGCCCAAAACGCCCGTAAGAACATTTTCTAAATCATTTGTTCTAAAAATTGCACCAGTAGCAAGATCTCCCCATGCATCTCTTACTGCTTCTATTGCACTATTTACTTTATTTTCAAACCAGCCAGTAGGATCTTCCAAAAAATCCTCAATGCTTTCACCGGTTTCAATAATTTTTACTTCAAGGTCTCTCCAAGTAATATCAGCCATACCCGGCGGTATTGGAATATTAATTCCTGGGATTGCAAGAATTGAGGCAATGTTTACACAGCCTTTCCAGCCGTCATAAGTGCCTCTTTCATCGCTTGATTGGCCAGTCCATGTCTCACAGTCTTTAGAAATTCCAGAAGCACTTTGTAGAACGCTAACAATTAAGTCTTTTGCATCCTGAACACTAGTGGGTATAGCGCCTTGCACTGTTTCAATAATTGCTATTGCAACATTAACTTCGTCTTCTGTAGCGTCTGGGTTATCGGCAAGTATTTGCTCTAAGAGAGTAGGCTCTTGATCGCCTCCCCCTTCTTGTTGAGCAAGCCATTCCTCATAACCGCCCGCATTTTCTATTGCTTCAATAAAAGTTATTAACTCAGCAAGAGCATCAGCAGTAATTCCGGTTGCTTGACCAATATCATAAGGAGCATCTGGATTCATCCTAATGCTATTTGCTGTTAGGATTTCCACCATAGTTGGATCGGCCCAAATAGCCCCCAACTCTGATTGACCTATACCACCTAACATGCTTTCAAGACGATCTCTAAGAGTATCTTGTTGTTCTACTTCTTCAAAAGGAGGTTGCTCTAAACCTGAATCTAAAACAGGATTAATTGGCGCTCTAGTGCGCCCTTGCTCAAAAGGTGTGGGAATAGTGGAAGTATTTGCACGACCGCCGCCAGGGCCGGATTGCCCTAAAGCTCGCTTTATTGCTTCGATCTGCTGTTCTATTAGCCTACTGCGATCGTCGTTGTCAAAACCTGCCATTTACTTTTCCCTCGACACGCCCTTGGTTTTTTCATAAGAGCGCATAGCGCCAAGCCCCAACATGCCCATCAAAACAGGCATCATAGTCTCTAAGTCAATTAAAGGAATAACAACCTCGATCTCTAGCAACGCCAAAACAAAGTTAGTAAAGGGTATGACCATAAAGTTACCCGCCATACCCAGTACACAGCACCAGCCAACCGCGGGCCTCCATCCAGCTACGAACATAGATTTATGCGCGGCTTCAGCCTTGTTAACCTCTAACTGCGCCTTAGCTAGCTCCTGAGCGTGGCGTTGAGCCATGGTTGCTACCTCATGGGCCAACTTAGCCTTCTGGTCTTTGTCCTCTATGAACTTGTCTAGCAACCCAGTCACAGGGCCAATTAGCATTTCTATCATTCTGGCTCCTGTGCGTATAACGATTCCATCGTGCCAATGCGAATGGTTAGATCATGGACATCTTTCTGTATCGCCCTAAGATCCTCTACATCCATCTGCACACCCTCGATTAGCATATCCTGCCTAGCATCATCAGGCAGTGCGCCCATCTCTCCACGAGGCCATAGAATACGAAACTCAGTGTTACGCTCTATTTCCATTTGCGATTTATCCAGGGAATGCTCAAGCGTATTAAGCCGCTCCTGAATACTAAAATAAGCCATTGTCGCAATAGACGTAGCCGCAACCATAGCAATCAAGTTGCGGATAGGGATTGTTACGTCTGTTGACTCGTTAATATCCATAGCTACCTAGCAAACTCTAAGATCGCAATAGCCATTGTGATTATCACAGCCAAAGACGCAAAACCTCCCGTCATCATTTTTTCTAAACGATCAAACCGCTTATTGTGTTCGTCAAGCTGTAGCTGAATCATTTGATACCGCAAGGCACACTCAGCTTCGTGTTTATCTAAGCGTGCCAATGCTTCGTCTACAGAGTTCATGAGTACCTCTTACTGCTTTGCTTTACCAATGTTAATAGCCAAGATATCAATAAAGCGGTACACCTTTGCCATCCATACGTCGTCCTTAGGCGTAGGCGTAAGGGCCGCAATGATGGACGCTACAGAGATGACCGCTGTTGCAATGTTGGCTATGTCAGCAATAGTGTCCATTACCAAGGAACACCGTCAGCAGTAGTAGGGTTCTTCTGGTCTGCAATGTCTGCCGCTAGAGCCGCCTCAGTTGCCGCCTGATCGACTTCTCCCCAGACCCAACCCAAGACTACCTCTTCAGTTAGATTGTCGTAGGGGACAAATGAGGGGTCTGTAGAGTCATAGGTAAAGCTACAGGTACCATAGGCAGAAGCAGAAAACTCTCCGTCTACCTCAGATACGCGCCAGTGTGCAACGACTACGCCACCGTCTGATAGCTCTCTTTCTAATGTTGCGATTGTCCATGTAGCCATTGTTATGCTCCGAATACTGCGTTGCAGATAGCCTGTACGTTAGAAGGCTCTGATGACCAGTCGTCTCCAGAGTTGATAACGTGACGGTGATAAGACTGAGAGATGACAGCGCCATCCTCAACGATACGAGTAGCAGTACGTACTTGAACGACAGAGCCGTCCTCTGTAGCTACTACTTCGATTTTGTCTGCTGTTACGCTTTTAGTTAATGCCATTGTTGTCTCCTTAGTTAGTCCAGCCCCAGAGTCCACTGAGGCTATTTAGGGTTACTCGATTCGATAGACACCTGATATGTTAATTGTTGCCGCCGCGTCCATTGCAAGATCAGAACTACCTGTGCCAGATGCGGTGTTAATTGTTCGCATACGAAGCACTGTGCTATTAAATACAGTGGAGCAAGTAAACATGCTATCTGCTGGCTTTGTTAGCAAAGAAATATCACCTATTGGTAGGCCTGCTTGCGAGTAGGCAGTAAACGGCAACCCACTAATACGCAAGTCTCCTGTTCCTGTGTGGCCCGTATAAGTTACATAAAGCTGTATAAACACTATATTGCCAACCTTTGTATACTTACCGTACTGAGTAGAATACGTGGCTGTACCCGCAGTAGTAGTACCAATGACCGCAGGAGTCCACGTCCCTTCTTCATAGTCATCCAGCTTGTTCGCCGCCGCTACCCCGCCGAGGTATGCTCCGCCTGAGAGGTAGAGGTCTTTGAAGCGACCTGTATCAGTACCTAAATCAACACCACCATCGTTAACAGCACCAGTCGAGTCAACTCCATAAACAGTATCAGCGCCAAAGGCAATGCCAACATGACTTGAGTTTCCTGCTAAAAACATATTGTCAGCAAGAGTTACACCAATATTACCGACGTTAGCGCCGTTTTTGTTAAATGTAACAATAGAGCCGTCACTAGTTTTGCGGTTGATCTGCAATGCAGACGCACCATCTCTAGTGATACGGACTAAGCCATCAGCCTGAACTTCAGTGCCAGCAGTGCCGAATCCTGTAGCAGTCTTACCTACCAGCACGTTACCGCTAGAGTCGATGCGCATGCGTTCTGAGCCGTTGACTCTATAGTACATCGCGTTGCCCGCTTGATCGTAGAAGACACCCCCTGGATTATTAGAAGCGCCATCTGCAAACAAGAGGCCAACTGTTGAATTACCAGCATCGCTTCGCACTTGGATGTACTTAGAGCCTGTCGCTCCGCCGACACACAGATCAAAAGCAGGATCAGTAAGGCCGATACCTACGTCACCCGCAGAGTTGATACGCATGCGCTCAGAACCGTTAGTGTACATGCGCATAGCATTTAAACTATTTTGATAGTAGATGCCTTCGCCTGTAGTTAGTGCGTTATTTCCAACCCAGCCTGCCGCTGTATCGCCCGCAATAACAATTCCATTGTGGCTTGAGTCGCTGTCTTTAAATCGTGCTAAAACACCTCCAGTAGCGTTTTGCAAATCTAAAATATAACTAGGAGAAGTCGTACCGATACCTACATTGCCCGCTTCAGTGATTCTGAACCTTTCTTGTAACGCTCCTGTAGAACTGTCAGAGTTACGGACTACAAAGTCTGCACCGAAGTTAGCACCTGTTCGGTTGCTTTCAATAACTGTAGAACAAACATCAGTATGGTTACGTAATTGAATACTTGACGAGGTTCCGCTTGCGTTTGTTCCGTTTTCAAAAATAGCGCCAATAACTTCACCGGAAGAACTAGCGTTAGTGTGCAGTAGCCCCTCAGGAGAACTCGTACCGATACCTACGTTGCCGCTGGCGTCGATGCGCATGGCTTCAGTAGCATCAGCACCTTCTGTAGCGCCGGGAATTGTGCTGAATGTAAGTTCGCCATATGCGCCGCCACCTGTAGAAGCAACCGCTTTAACTGAAGACGCAACACTAGGGTTAATCCCAGAAGTATCAGAGCTATAGAACTCTAAAGCACCTATTA
>Ga0213865_10000293_pt1 | contig 33712 bp, 53 predicted proteins | sample PICome_6_FD_160100 | JGI IMG/M metagenome (GOLD analysis project Ga0213865, IMG submission 160100) | Coastal seawater microbial communities near Pivers Island, North Carolina, United States - PICO282 | ecosystem: Environmental > Aquatic > Marine > Coastal | place: USA: North Carolina...
TGGATGCACACATGCTGACACTGTAGCTAATACATGGGCAAAGCACACAACCAATGTCAATGTAGAAGGCAGCGCAGCCAAGATACAAGCAGGGCTTGAAGCATTTCTAAATACAAAAGATGTATACAAATCTTGGATGTCAACCAACGTAGATAATGATATGGCTGAACGATTCTTCAAGCATACCATTTGCCGCACACCCAACAAGACTAGCACATTCAAATGGAATGAGCGTCAGCTTGAACGGCTAATGGGCTACTGGTATGCAGATAAAGCCAAGCTAGGTGGTAACAAGTGGGCATTGTACAATGCTTGCACCTACTGGGCTAGTCACACAGACGAATCTAGCTCACCAGCTAACACGCAACGTCTGCGTCAGAACCAATTAGCTAAAATATTCAAACTAAATAGCTGGCATATCGCAGCATAATCGTTTCGCGTCACCGCCCCGCCCGATATGAGGGCGGTGTCGCTCACCGATTCACTTACAAGGAGAACTAACATGAAGATATCATTCATCAATCAGATCACTGAAGCCAAACAGATTATTGATTTGCTTGACGATCGTTGCCATGACGAACAGTCTGAGTTTGCTACCACGATTAGTCAATGCAAGTGGGCTATCGACAAAGTGTATGACACATACACTGAGGTTCTTGATCGTGATGCAAACGAAGATCAATCATATCGCCCACCTTTGAAGGAGATAAAGTAATGCCACTCATGCAACAACGTCACTTTGAATACCTCGCAGACAAGGTAGCACCATTGCTGCCTTGGCCTACCTCAATCGTAACTATGGCTGATGATCTTGCAGCTACAAATCCACGCTTCAAAAAAGAAAAGTTTATTGAACGTGCGACAGCAGCATGGGAAGCAGCCCACCCACCACAGGATTTGAACGATGATATTCCGTACTGATATAACTGGCAGACGCACAGTCGAGGAGTTCCTTGAATGCAGAGAATGCAACAATCAAATGTTTTCCGAACAAGATACTTGCACTCATTGCAAAAGTGATGATCTGAAATGGATGACACAGTACACAGTTTACAAAGTTGTGTACGCTGAAGATGAAGGCGATGCTATCGAAACAGCATTAGATATGATGACTGATTTTGAAGCAGCAAGCGGTAAAATTGTCATCGAGTCTGAACGCCAATCAAAAACCCCTGTAATATAGGAGAACTAAATGAACGATTTGTTTGATAGACTTGGCTTAGATCAGCCACCATTCCCAGAAACACCAGCGTTTAAACTAGCCCGCAGCCGTGACCCAAGTACCAGCCATGATGCCGCTGACAAACTTGACGTTAATAAAATGGAGCGTATTGTATTAGCTGCTATCACTTCCTTTGGTAGCAGCGGCTGCATCTCTGATGATGTGCTAGATATTTTACCAGCCTATAGGTACAGCACAGTCACAGCTAGATACAAACAGCTAAAGGAAAAGGGTTTGATCTTTGTTGATACACGCAAACGCAAAGGCCAATCAGGTAGGCAGCAGCTAATCATGTGGTCTAAAGAATTTTATGAGGAGGCAAGCGATGCCTAGACACGGTAGATACAAGCGCGAAGAAGACAAGCCACTATCAAGCATTAACTTTGGCTACAACATGGAGCTTGAGCGAAACAAACAAGCTTGGCAGTTGAGCAACTCAATGCTTCCTGATAACGCTTTTGCTGATGATGTAATCGAAGAAGATACTGGTCACTATTATCACAGAGAAACGCATGTCGTTGGTGGATGGTCAAGCCTTGGTGAATATGAAAAAAGTTCTACAGAATTTTAGGTTATTGACACTGACTGCAATGTCGCAGCATATTAGCGACATGCTTAGTTATATGAACCAACTTATCGAACAGTCAGCACATGCTGGCATCAACTTAAAAGATGCTTTCGCATGTGCTGGTGTACCTGACTCTACATTCTATCGTGCAAAGATGGGCAAAGATTTACGCTATCAAACTGCAAGCAAAGTTAGTGAAGCAATTGAAAAACTTTCATCACTACAAAGAAGAGACTAAAGTTACTGATACATATCAATATGTTATCAATGAACTTGTCGCTCATAGAGTGAAACAAAAGTTGACTCAAAAAAATTTAGCTCACAAGATTGGTTGCGCTGAATCTTTAGTACATAAATGGGAGCAGCACAAACGAGTGCCATCTGGTTTCTTGTTTACATGCTGGTTAGATGCTCTTGGCCTCACGATCAAAGTCCACAAAAAAAAGAATATATGATACGACAGGCAAGTCTTACCCTTGTGATGCTTGCGATACATCTACCCCTTGGTTTGTCTGCATTCTAGCTACAGAGAAACCGCCAACCTACTACACCATATGTGTAGATTGTTACGAGGCAGACACATGGCAAGCAAGAGTCGCGCAAAAGGAGACTATCACGAAAGAGTCTTCGTCAAATGGCTACAAAAAATCGGCTTCAAAGCGAAGAGGCAACCACTCAGCGGAGCGTTGGGAGGCGAGTATAGCGGAGACATCATCTGGCAAGTCGGACAAAACCCCTTGGTGGTTGAAGTAAAGTACCGCGACAAGTCTAACTTTCCAAACCCATTCACTGTAGTTAGAGATGTGCTGTTCTACAAGCGCAGGGAAGGCAAACCTAAAACACTAATCATCTTTGATGGTGATGTCTTTGAAGAAAAGATAGCACCATTATTGAAGGAGAACTATGATGGCATTCCTACTAATGGCGAGGGCAATCAAGGCAGAGATACCTGACTGCTATGCCAAATGGTTGATGGTCGTATTGGCAGACCACGCCAACGAAGACACCCACTTATGCTGGCCTAGCTTACGCCGCTTGTCCGATAGGACAGCTATGAGTGTAGCTACAGTTACACGCAAGCTACAATGGCTAGAAGATAACGGCTATCTTACCAGAGATCGCGGTCATACTGGCACATCAACACGATATATAATATTCCCGCAGGGTATTGCAGACAGCAACACCCCTGTTGCAGAGTGCAACACTAACCTATCAGTAACCAGTCAATATAATAAAGCTAAGAAGTCTGGTGTTCCTGATGACTGGTTGCCTAGTGATGACCTTTGCCAATCCATCAACGACAAACACAAGGTAACTATAGATCATGTCACTGAAACAGATAAGTTCATTAACTACCATCAAGCAACCGGCAAAAAATTCGCATCACTTGACCGAGCCTACAGATACTGGTGTTCAAATCACGTTGAGTACACAGCAGCAAGAGGCAGGGGTTCAGCGAATGCTGGAGGTAAACAATCCGGCGCGAGTAGACAAGCTGCTTCACACTTCGCTAGAGTCCATAACAGGCTACAGGGTAGTCGAGATAAGTAGGTCTAGCTTCAAAGATGATGGCGTTGACATCATTGTCAGCGGCTATCGTATCGAATGCGACTCGCTTGAAGCTATAAACAAAGCTATCACTACTGTTATGTCAGCCTTAGTTCCAATGCCAGAGCCTATGCTCATTGACGAACTCACGCTGCTGGCTGCGCTGGTGGTGAAGCCAGCAGGTGAGTCGTCAGATGACCATGCGATGCGAATACAAGCTATAGCTAATGAGTTGTCAGTCTACCCAGCAGACATAGTTAAGTATGCTATCAAGCAAGTGGCACAGACTACAACATTCTGGCCTGCTTATGCTGAGTTTCACAAGCATATCAGGTGGAGACTAAGACGAAGGGAGTTAATGCTCAATGCTTTAGAAAGAAAGAAGGTTGAACTAACTGCATAGTTGCAGTATAATAAATCAAAAGGAGAACTACTATGAATAGAATTGGATTTCTTGGCGGCTCAGATATGCGCCGCATTATGGATGGCGATTGGATATCGCTATGGGAACAGAAGACAGGACGCTCTGAGCCTGACGATTTATCTACAAACCTAGCTGTGCAGCTTGGCATACATACTGAATCATTCAACATCGAATGGTTCAAAGATAATGTGCAAGCTGAGATTACACACGAGCAGCATGAGTTCATGCTCAACTGGTACAACATACCACTCAAGGGTCAGGTCGATGGCATGCTCAAGCTGCAAGACCCTAACGATAAAATAAATATTCTTGAGTGCAAGCACACATACGAGATGAACAAGATGGAGTCTTGTCTCAGTATGTACATGCCACAAATGCAATTCTATATGTGGTTAGCACAAGCAGACGGATGTTACCTGTCAGTTATCTTTGGCAACAGACGTTGGGAATGTGTGTATGTCTCAAAGGATTGGGACTATATCAAAAGAATGCAAGTGCATATCACTGAGTTCTGGAGGCATGTTACTGAGAACACACGCCCTTTCGGTGACAACGAAGTGCCACCTGTATCTATAGATAAGATCAAGGTCGATGGCATGACCAAGCGTGACGCATCAAGCGACAATGAATTCATTAGCAGATGCCATGACTATATCGAACAAGAGAAATCAGCAAAGCTATTTGAGTCAGCCAAGTCTGACCTCAAAGCTATGGTTGGTGACGATGAGCGAGAAGTATACTGTGATCTTCTAGCCATCAAACGCGATAAGCGCGGATCATTACGCATCACAGTCAAGGAGAACTAAAATGGAACTAAAGAACATAACCAAAGCACTCATCCAGTTTCACAACACTGGAGCAGCAGCTAAAAAGACTGCAAAAAATCCATTCTTCAAATCAAACTATGCCAGTCTTGAAGAAGTTATTGAGACTGTCAGAGTGGAGGCTGGCAAGTGTGGCCTTACATTCACGCAGCCTGTTGACTTTAATGAGCATCACATCTTTGTAACTACAATTGTTATGCATGAGTCGGGCGAGTATATAACTGGACGCACACCTGTCCTAGTCAAAGACCCTACTGATCCACAGAAAATGGGCAGCGGTATCACATACGCTAAACGCTATGGCTTGCAGTCTGCATTCGGACTGCCATCAGAAGATGATGACGGTAACTCAGCCAGCATGCCCAACCCCAAGGTGACTAAGGTTAAAAGCATCAAGCTAGATGACAGTGGCAGATTGCCAGCAGAGGAGAAGTGGTAATGTTTAATAACAAAAAAGAATTGCAAGACATCCAGCGCAGACTCAACCACATCGAAGCAAACATCAACAAAGTTATATGGATGCTAAGAGAAAAGCCTGAGAAAACAATTGATCAAGCTTTCGTAAATCAATTTGAGTCAGAAGTAGAGCAAGAATATAAACGATTAGGAAGAAAGAAAAGGACTTACCCTATGAAGTTTGTAGCTTGCGTAATGGGTAGGTACAAAACAATTGATGAGATGTGCAATGAACTACAGTTAACAGAAAGTTCAGCGCGTACCTACCTTAAGCTTGCCAAGAAAGATGGCATTGAATTTAACACACGCAGATCAGGTAAAAAATTATCTTACAAAGTGAGGAAAATCTAATGAGCGAATATGATAACACTAACCGCGGCGCAGCCTTCAAACCATTCCCAGAGCAGCAGTTTATCCTGCAAGGTAAACTCAACATCATGGGCGAAGACGGCCAAGTTGCACTCATCATGGCTGAGTCACGAGATGGCAACAAGCGCATTGAAGTATTTCAGAAAGTTGGATGCTTGTTTCCCAACGACAAAAAGGGCAACGAGAAAGCACCAGACTACAGCGGCCCACTAGACGGATTGCATCAAGACTGGAAGATTGCAGCTTGGAAAGAAATGAAAGGCGACAACGCATACATGTCGCTGAATGTTTCAGAGTACAAACCCAAGCCAGTAGATGATGAAATACCTGAGTTCGGTGACAACATCAAAGATGAAAATGTGACTAGCAAAGTAGAGCCAGAAGATGTACCATTCTAAAGCAGGTTGATTAGTTCTCCGCCTGCTAGTGGGTCAGCCGTTTCCCAAATTACGGCTGACCCATTTTAAGTTATCAAACCTTTACGATAACCATTTTCTTTATCGTAGGTAAGAACTTCTTTCCGATTACCCTCTGCTTTATAGCTACAATGAACCCATCCAGTATTACCACCAGTGTAATGCTCAAGAATAATCTGATCGAAATCTAGGCTAGATACAATCCAACTACACAACTCTAGGTTAGATACATTAGGCACTTCAAAGTCAGCAGCCTCACCCTTTGCATGCTGACTAGCTACTGAACTACCAATAGCAACACACAACTCAGCACTACGATACCCGCTAGAGGGGGTAAACGGCACACTGAAGTGGGTTCGCACTGGCTCTAGTATATTCTCACACAAAAGTTTCATCGCCTCTATATGCTCATCTGAGGGCGAATTAGGTAAGCCTCTACGCAAAGCTGTCTGGCTCTTGGTCATTTCTTCCAAGCTAAAATGTTCTGATAGTTTCATTTCTTCATACCTTTCAAGCTACGCAATCCAAAGCTTGCAGCTATTGAAGCATAAACTGCGTACTGAAACCAAGGTGGTGTAGCTGACAATGCTTCAAACCCACGATCTACATAAGGCTGGGTAAATGGAATAAAACACATGGCGATAATAATGATAAACAAAATAGTCCACGCCTCATCCTTCCAGCTATTGTCACTGGCTTGAGCCATGATCTTTTCCCAACCAGCTTCATGTGTAGCAGCAGTCACCATAACCTGTGCCTCTGCTTCTGCTTTTGCCTTAGCAACAACACCTTTAGCTTTGGTTTGCTCGACCTTTGATTCCATCCAGCTACCAGCTAACGATGCAATAGGCCCAATCAATGCCTGTATCATTGTGTCAACATACCCCCTGTTAGTTTCCTACACTGATATCTAACTGGCTTATGTGATTTCATGTAACGATTAACATCACCAGCCATCTCTAATGCCCTAGCCTTACACCTAGACTCAGTCTCAAACCACTGTTGCGCTTCCAGAACTACGCATTGATCCATGTTTGCTATGAAGCAAGCTGTCACTAAGGCTTGCCACATCACTTATTCTCAAGCAGTAGTTTTATTCTAGCTATCTCAATCTCTAAATCGTGAACCCTTGCAACCGTATCTTGCACAGATTTCGGTGGTTCAAACTCATCAATCCAATTATCGTTTTCTTCTACTTCTTGCATAGTAAGCTCAAGATTATGCTCAAGAAACGCAATGCGTTCTACCAATCCAAAGTAAACCCAGACAGACACACCAGTAAAAGCAATCATGCTAATAAGATTGCGTAGTGGTATAGTAACCTCACTAGCCTCGTTTAATCTTGTGGCTGCATTTTTCATTTGGTTTCACCCTTATGCTCATGCCCCATCCAAATGCCAAACACACCTGTCATCACGCCCATAACTACAGATACAAATGCTGACTGACTGGCAGTTGGAGCATCTAATTCCATGAACCATTCAGCACACCGCCATGACATAACTGTAGATGCAAGCATCATACATCTTGGTAAAATTTTCCATTTAAGAAACTGTTCAACACTAATCATATGACAAACGCCTTTGCTACACTGACCATCAAAAAGATAAATAAACCAATTGCTATGACAATAACTGATCCAATAAGAACAGCTTGCTTCATTGTTTCTTCAAACTCTCTAGCTTCTTGTATCTGCTTGCGTTTAGCTATAGCCTCCGCTTCCTTGGCCTCTTGAATACGCTTGGCTCTCTCAGCTATAATGCCAGCCCAAGTGCCATGACCAAACCGCATGTCAACCATAGTCGCTACTTCTTGTAGCTTTTCAGCAGCAATCTTAGCGTCAATGATTTCTTTGGCTACAGTGTTCACGCCAAACTGATCGCCTAAACCACTGCCAGACTTCTTGGCTCTAGCTTGCTGCACCTGTTTCTCACCAGAAAACAGATCATCTATCTGGCTAGCTATCTGCCCAATGTCTTGAGCAGTGCTAATATTTTCTTTAATAAATTTTACGGATTGCTGCACGAGTGCAATACCAGTAAGCACTTCAGCAACTACCATGTTAGCCTCTCATTACAACGCTCAATAGCAGTACGATTGTAGTGCCAGCAGAACCAATCATAATGTGTTCGATGCGCTTAATACGCAGGATGGTTTCACGCCAGCGTTCAGCACACACTGCCTCATGTGTATCTATCTGCGACTGGACTGATGCGGCTGTAGGTTTCATCAGCCAGCGATTTCCGTTGCGCTAATAAATGACACACCACGTTCATTGCTGCTCAAGTCAGGATCACTTTCTGTTCTGTTAATTTTGTAATTACAAGCAGCATGAACTCGCAAACCTGCTTTATAAGTTATTTGTGATGTTGTGCTTGGTGTATCAAAGTAAGAATAGTGGAACCCTTCGGGCGTTGAACTATTGTTGTCATTATAAAAACTAAGATTCGCACCCATTTGAATACCTAATGCTCTGTTTCCCGCTGTGGGTGCAGCTAATTTAGTGCTGTCTCTAAAGAAAAATGCAACCACATCATGTGCAATAGCTGCGCTAAACTCACCATTAATAAAAGCAGTCAACAAAATTATACTGTTGGTTGATGTAGGTGTTATATTAACTGTCAAATCAGTTAGTGCTGTACCATCTCCGCTATTAGAAATAGCAATATTGTTTGTACCAGTAAACTGAGTGTACTTAACCTGCAACACACTACCACTAGGTAATCCAGCAGATGTGACTGCGCTAAGAGACTGATTGTTTAATTTTATAAGTGCCATATCTGTCTCCTATTGGGCGTCTGTTAAGCGAGTAAAAACAAGACCAGTAACAGTCTCATTGGTGCTTCCTTTAATCTTTGAACCGCTTGAGATTGAACCAGCATTAAAGCGTACTTTAACTTGTGATGTATTTGTTACGTTTATAAATGCAATTCCCGAAGCAGAGTTTTCAGCAGCATTGCTAGCACTTGAATTTGCAGTAGTTGCATTTGAGTAACTACTGTTGTCAGTGGTAAACTGACAAGCAAAAACAATATTATCATTAGCAATAGGATTTGATTTGTAAAAAAACTCTACTCTATAAAGTCCAGTAAAAGGAAAAGTGAATACTCCAGAACTTACAGACATTCCATTCAAGGGAGCAAACGCTGCATGTTGCACCCTTCTTAAATTTGAACTTATCGGGGTTTGATTAGACGTAATGTCGGCGGTAAGTTCAAACATATCGAATACATGACTGCTATCCATCGAGACACGGTTTGAACTATCTATACTAATTGCCGTTCCGCTAGTGCTGCTTGATGAGATACCAGCAACACCCTGCACACCAGCCGCTAACTTAGCAGCAGTCACTGCACCATTGGCAATCTTATTGGTAGTCACAGCACCATCAGTAACTGAACCCACACCAAGCACATCACCAAGAGCCACCACAAAGTCGATGCTGTCGCTGCTTGTCAGTGCGCTGTCAAAGATGAGGTTGCTGCCTGATACTGTGAAGCTGTCTTGTGGTGCTTGGATAACACCGTTGAGGGAAACCAGAAGCTGATTAGCAGTCTCTGGGTAGTATGCAGCAGACCCTAGCGTAAGAGCGTAGGTGTCCGTTGCAGAGGCTGTTAAGGCATCCAGCTTGTGGAACCCACCGCCTACTGGGGATTTACCTATATATGGCATTAGTCATCTCCCGCCGCATCAATCTGTGCCTGTGTAGGCTGTGTCAGTGTTGGGTGATTCCACACTGCAATATACTCACCTGCCCCTGTGGCATCATCTTTTAGGATAATAATGTCATTCATCATTGCGTCTACCCAATCATAGTTAGCCAACTCAGGGTGTATGCTGATAATTTTTTCTGTTAAATTCATTATGTGTTTCCTAAGTAATAGCCAGTAAAGTATGTACGTCTGCTATCTTCTTCTGCCGTTATTGCCGCTTGGTTTCCGTAATCGTAATGATAGTGTGCAATAGTAAAGTAATCTGTCGTACCATTAGCGTACACAATAGCAGTAACATCACTACCAATGCTAGAATCTGTGTTAGATGTTTCTTTTGGGTGTGTGTAATCTCTAACAGTGCTTCCATTTTTTTGAATAGAAACATTTTTAAAGTAATGTCTTCCGCTAATTATAGTTGCACTAGTGAACAACATTCTCCCTTGCATAAGCCAATATCCAGCAGTAGTAGGCGTATATCTATAAGTACCAGAAGTGTAAGCACCTGCGGTGTCTGTAATAACATTGTTGAAAGCTAATGTTGTTGTGCTGTTCTGTGGCAAAGATTGATTACTTGTTAGCTGTGCCTCAAAGTAAATAAAAGGCGCACCAGCACCACTCACAGTACCAGTAAACGCAAAGTCATCAGTAAGGTCTACGCCTTCTGCTATGATTTTACTTAGTGCCATTAGCTTGCCTCCTATTCGTCAGTTGTGTAGGTTACTGAAACAATGACATCTGCCTGATCATCAGTAAAATTAGAAACATTTAAAGTTACATCGGTGGTTCCATCTCGCAGACGCTCAAATCTTATGTAAGAAAGACCGCCAATAACTCTAACCACTACTTGTGTTGAGGAAGATATATTTTGCCGCCACGCTGAACCCATAGCATTTGCATTTGGAGTATAAGGTAAGTTTCTAATTAACGCTGCGCCAGTGCCATTTAAACCAGTAGTATTTATATCACTAAATCTACAAGTAACAAAAACTAACGCTCCAATTTTTACATATTGAGCACTATTGGCATCCGCTGAAGTAGAAGATACGTTTCCACCAGTTGCGGCATCTGCAAACTCTGGTGTCCAAGTGCCTTGAGAGAAAGAACTCAGGATATCTGTACCAGTACCTAGTTTAATACCAGCGTCAGCAGTGATCACACCTGTGCTATCTAATGTTCCTGCAATGTCTATGTTGGTGTCTAGCTTTGCGCTAGTAACATTGCCATCAATAATTTTGGCAGTGCTAACAGACGCATCCGGCGGTACTGTCGTTTGCAAAGCCAGTGAGTTATACACTACATAAATGTCATCAGTAGCTACAACAGAACCAGTCAGTGTTACCGCTGTGCCTACTACTGAGTAAGCTTCAGTAGGCTCTTGCCGCACGTTATTAATAAACAAGTCAATGCCTTCAGCACTGGCTACAGCATGTGTCAGCGTCAGGCTAGTGCCAGTCGCACCTGTCAAGTCTTGCTTGGCTGGTACTTGGCTAAAGCCTTCAGTCTGTTGATTGCCTACATAACCCATCGGTCACTCCTATGTGCTAATCGCATCAACGGCAGATACCCAAACATCGGCAGATGCAGCCGTGTCTGACTTGACGTAAAGCCTATCGCCAGACTGAACCACAAACTTTGCACCAGCATCCAATATCTGAAGCGCACCGCCAGCCGCTATAGGCGCATCCTTAACCAGATGAATGTCGTTAGTGCCATCATTGATGTAACACTCAACCGTAATAGCGTTAGCCGTTACGTTAGCAATGTGGATGCCTACGATGGTATCGAAGCTATCAAAGTTAGCTCCATCAGGTATGTCAGCAGCAACAGTGCCTACTGCGTTCAATGTGTATCTACGAAAATTCTGTGCCATTGTTTAAGTCCTTGTTTTCATTGGTCAAAGAGCAATCGACATTGCAATGCTAAAGCCTGCCGTTGCAACTCCCGCTGTGCTAATAGCAGCAGCATTCCAAGCCGATCCGTCATAAACTTTCAAAACATTGTCGTTTGTGTTGAAATACAAATCACCAGTAGTTAAAGCATCACCATCATTATCCACTGTTGGGTCTGCGCTTTTGGGGCCAAGGTACAAATCATCTACGTTATCAGCACTAGCAGCCGCTTGCTCTGCCCAATATTTTGCCGAGTACCCTGCGTTATCTACTGTGCCGCCTGTGTATGTTGCCCAATCTTTTGCAGAACCACCGTTAGCTTGCCCTCTACGTTGTGCGCCAACGGCATACTCTTTAGCAGAATACTCTGTGCCATCTACTTGACCAGTTGTTTCTGTTGCCCAGTCTTTAGCAGGGCCAGCACCCGCTGTGTCAGTAACACCAGTGCCACCGATTGACCAAGCCTTAGATGAATAGTCTGAGCTATCAACAATGCCGTTTACTTTTACAGCCCAATCTTCAGCAAGCTGTGCATTAGCTGGGGCAGCATTAATGTTAGCAGCGTTAGCTACAGCAGCATTTATGTTAGATGCATTCCCCGCAACGGATGTAACATTTCCCGCAATGTTTGCAACAGAGGTAACATCAGATGCAATAGCAGCAGTGTCGCTAATAGCGTCTGTAGCTACTGTACCGTCTTCAATATCAGCAAGTGTAGCAATGTCAGCAGCAGCCGCAGCTACGGTGGTTACGCCTGTTACACTTGGGCCAGATTCAACAGCACCAGTAGTAGCATTAAAAGCTAGAGTCTTACCTTTTCTGGTATCTAAGTCTGGCAATGTTAGATTTGCAGCAGCGTCATAATCTGTTAATCGAAGTGATCGACCAATCTCATCGTTTAAATCAGCAGATATTGCAGTAAATCTATCAAGCTCTGTGTTTAATGAATTAATTTGAAATGCGCCAGAAGGCGGAAAGTCAGTCGTTCTTTCAAGCGCAATTGCTCGGGTAATAACAACAGTGCTACCGCCAGCAGCACCAACAACAGTTATAGTTACTGTGCCTGTAGAACCATCACCACCACTTACTGTGTAATCAGTAGTTAATGTTTTAAGAGTTCCATCTACATATACGTTAAGATCAGCTTCAGCAAAAAACTCAAACGAAACTGTAAAGGAAGTCTGAGTGACCCCTTGCGCTACTGCATATGATACTCGTGGTGTGTTATCAGCTATGTTAATTGTCATGCCAAAACCCTACTCCTGTTTAACAAAATGCTCAACGCACAATTAGTAACGCTTTGCTGTAAATGAATTACTGGCTTCATTCATAAAATCTTTCCATATCCAAAGTCTAGCTAATGGCATTGAACGCATAGTTTGTTTTGCACCCTCGCCATAATTCCCACTTACAAACTCGCCAACGCCTCTAGTAATGTCTAAACCTATACTTGGCCCTGCACCCAACACACCAACTGCCGCATCTGCAATGTTTTCTTCTTGTGGAAACTTTGGCTGGATTAAACCCATAGATATATCAGGCCCACCTAAAGCCATTGATGTATGCATTGCAGTATAAAGACCGTCTGAATACAAAGCAGCTACACCAGACATATCGAATGAGCGTGCAATTTTATCTTCTATTGCCATTTCATCCATAACAAAATCAGGATTCTTTAGCTCTAAGCCCATATATGCCAAACCCATAGATGCAGCCAATGCTACTGCTCTGTTTCTTGCCTGACCTGTAGCGTATGAAGCTGTAATTTTATTTACTGCGGCTAATGTATATGAGTAAAACTGGAATGGCAGGCCAAGCAATCCATTCTCTATGCGTGTATAACCGCGATACTTAGGGTCTTCTTTGCCACCAAACTGTCTAGCTATGCGATAAGGCACATAAACTACACCATCAACAATGTTTGGTTTATCTGCTGGTGTACCCATAAGAATAGTATTCATAATGCCACTGTTAAGCGAACTGCGAAACTCTAGCTTTAAATCGTCATATTCTACAGGCCATTTTTCTGTGCTTGGTAAGTATAACCCACCTTCAGTTTGATCAATGACTTTACTATCAACAAGCTCACGAATGCGTTTAGCTTTTGCTTTGTCAATTCCATATCGAGCAAGATACTCAACCTCAAACTTAGTTGCTTTCTTACCGCTTTCAGCAAGACGCATAGACATTTGTATTAATGAATGACCGCGAACAATTGCATCCATTTTTTTCATAATGTTAGTCATAGGCGCAAGCAAGTTGGCTTGATAAAAACCCCATTTAAGCTTGCTCATGTATTTATCATACGTTCCTTCGTTAAAAGGATTGTTACTCACATCATCTACAAGACGCATATGAGCATCGCCTGATATAATCTCAGCTATTTCGCCAGCGTATTTACCTTCCATAGCTGACATGCGTATGCGAGAATCAGAAATTGTTGCAAACAAAGTTTTAAATACATCTTTAAGTTCATGCTCCATCATAATTTTTGCAAAGTCAGGCAATGTAGAAAAGCCAGCAGAACCAAGATAGTTAAGTTGTGCAAAATCTCTAAGCACAGTAGCTGTACGTTGATCCCATGAATGCGGCTCACGCAATACTGTGCCTACAACACGATCATATAAATGCAAAAAATCTTTTCTAGCTGCGTTTATCTTTTCTATAGGCTTGCCAGCCATATCAGTGTCAATGTCATCTAAGACCTCATCTACTGATTTGCCACCAAACATTTTAGAAAACTCATACTGTGGGGCAACACGAGTTGTGTACGCCCTCATTACAGCAAGAGGATCATTCTGAATAAAATCAAACACTTTTGCGTTTGGAATGTCTAATGATCTGTGACGCATGTGCTTAGATTTACCAGCACCATAATACGCATTCATGTCGTTAGCAGTATCAGCTAATCCTAGTATATTATCTATTGTGTCTTCAACGCGTTTATTAAGCATACGCTCATCTTCAACATCAAGCCTGCGCTTAAAGTACACTGGCTGACCTTCGCGTATTTCTGGTAGCTTTTCTTTAAGAAATGCAAGAGCAGCCCTGTCTGTAGCATTTTCCATCCTAAGCTGATCGGCTTGTGTTTTTACAGTCATTGTTGATTGATTAAATTTGTTATGATGCAACTCATGGAACAAAACAAAATCTTGAAAATCATTAAAGGTTTGGAAAAAGCTCCAGTTACGCATTACAAATTTTCTGTGAGCATAATCTTCTGTGTTCTTTGAACGTGTAGCATCTAAGTCTTTGAAAGCTTTAGATGGGTTTTTCATAGCTTCAGCTAGTTCATTGTAATACTGATAAATGCCAGTGCTGTCTAAATAGACTTCTTGTTTTGAGTCACCAGTTATTTTGTGTGTGTAGCGCACAAACATACCAAGCGCACCACCGCCCTGCCTACCAATAGGCCCATCTTGTACACGCCTAAAGTTAGATGTAATGCTAAACATATTAAATTCTTCACCAAACCGCGCCTGTATTTCTGCGTCAGTTAATTCAGATATGTTTCTAATTCGCCGTTCTGCAAACGCAGCTTCATTGCGTTCGTAAATGTAAGGATTTTCTTTGTAATGCTCTTTTAATATTGCAGCAAATTCCTGTCTCTTTTCGCGTATTTGATCTCTATTCCAATAGCGAGGAAACATTAACTCTTCGTTTTGCGGCAGTGTTCTTTCTTCTTTAGCCACAAGCATACTAAACTCAAGTTCATACAACTGATCTTCAAGCGCACTTAATCTAGTATTAGAATCGTTTATAACGTCAATAAGATAATCAGGAACACCCTTTGGCAACTCACCAGTTAGTGGTGATTTAACCATTCTTACAACATCAGCTTGATTAATTTTTTTTCTTCTAAGTTTGCTAGTCCATCGCCTTGCTTCTTCTGGGCTAAATGCTTTTTCAATTATTTTAATTTGAGCATCAAGTAGTGTTTTTTCTTTTCGTTGTATTTTAAACCTAATGTTGTCCATCTTGGCTTCAATAGATTTTATGCTGCCAATAATGCCTTGCTCTACAAGCCTGTCTTCCCAAGTCTTATAAAATTTGTGTAACGCTTGTATAGATTCTTTTTCTGCTGTTGTAGAAGCTTCTTCGCCATTTATATATTTGCGATTAACTTCTTTTAGATATGCAGAGAATGAGCCATCAATGTTTGAAAGATTTACATCACCAACTTGAGTAACGCCTTTACCACTATGCTCACCAAACTGTGTTAGCATCTTGGTGTATACTTGTAGCCACTCACCGTTTCTTGTTTGAGCGTATTGATAAACAGATTTTGGTGTAGCAAAACCCATTTGATTCATTTTAAACAGCATGCCAGAGTCACCAGCTAATCTTACCATAGTGCTTTTTACGCTTTGCGGTATTTCTTTATCTTGCAGAACTCTTTTAAAACCTGTGGGAACGCCTTTAAAAGCCCAAGAATCTGTAAAAAAATTATCTGCAAAATCAAACGGCTTTGAAACATCGCCCCCAATTTGTTTTACTTCCTCAATTCTGCGGAATACCTGTTCTTCTTTTACTTTTTCAACATCAACTCTTTTCTGTGCGGTTGCTTTTTCAAGCATCTTTACCTGAACATTAGCAGCATCATACTGCTCTTTTGCTTTTTTATATAAAACACTGTTCTTAGCTTCTAATGCTGGGTTCTTTTTAACTTGCTCACGCAAATCACTTGCCTTTTTAAAAAGCACATTTGCTTTTTCTTTAGCTTTTTGCAGTTTAGATTCTAGTAAGTCACGTTCTTTTGGGAATATTTTTTCAAAATTATTTAATTCACTTTGCTTTTTGTCTTTAAAGGTTCTGTAATCTGGGTTGTTAATGTTTCTAATTTGGTCAGGTGTAATGTCACCTACTTCATTTGCAAACTCAGTTACCTCAGCTTCAGTCTTTTTTATTGCCGCGCCTCTGCGTCTAGCTGGTACAGACACAAGGCTTCCAATAGCACCGCCAATAACAAAAGCAGAGCCTATGTTTGTGGCTACTTCTGATGGAGTGGATAACGGATCAAACGGCGCACGAGCAACCTCTAGGCCAGCTTGTGTAACACCTACGCCAGCACCGGTACGCAAAAACTGCCTGCCAGCAGTAGCGGCTGCGCCACCAAAGGGCAAAGCAACTAAGTTAATTGGGTCAAAAATACCAGCACCTAAGTTAGCCCAGAACGATGAGTCAGCTAAAACTTGTCTGCGTTTTTTATTTTCATCAAGCTGCATTTTAAGATCGCGCATGTGATCTTCGCTAACAGCATTCATTAAATGATGTTTATATTCTTCATATCCATCTACATCATCAAGAGGATTATATCCTTGCTGAACTTCTGTTCCATATTTAACAGCGTTTCTAACAGCTTCAAACATAGGTAAATACTGATAGCCAAGTGCTGCTGGAACAGTGTCAGCAAAAAACTCAGGCTGCTCTACGCGCTGTAGTGACCGTCTTTCAGATACATCTGACTCAACAAAAGTCCCTTGCGTTGATTCCCAAGGATTAATGCCCATTAATTATTACCTATGTTTTTTAAAGCTTCAACATTCCTGTCAATACGAGCTTTAGTTTGCCTACTTATTTCTATTTTTCTTAATGCCTTTGTGTTTGCATCATACATTTCATCTTGTGATTGTTCTTTTCTTATTTTTGCAATGTCATCATAAGCTAACTCTGTGCCAATAAATATTGGGCTATTGTTTTTGTCTGGAATCACTCTAAGTTGACCATTGTCATCAACATAATGTGCAACGTATTGGAATGTTTGCAATGATGAACTTCTTGTTACAAATCCTTCTTCTGACAAATCATCATCTATCTTGTATTCTATAGGCAGTGCGTCAGGTTGAAATGCGCTTGTTGTCATTGGCACAAGTTTTATCTGTCGATTTTTTTCAATCCCTATGTACTGACCTTTTTCACGCATTACAAAATCTTCACCGCTTAATGCTTGGACTAATTCTGTAGCATTACTATAAAAAGCTTGCCTCTCCGCATAGTCTGGCAGCAATCTTGGCAAGGCAAACATAGACTTATCTATCTGTGAATTGTATCTATCTACAACAACACCAACAGTATCAATGTAAGATGTTTCAAACATTTCGTTTAACTGTTGATTTATATCCTCTTTGCCAACACCAGACATAATCAAATGTTTTACATACGGTTTTACAGTTTCAACCATTTGGTAATCAGTTCCAAATGCTTTTGATTCATTTATATCGTTATCGCCTTGAAGATAAGCATTTAAAAGATCATTAGCTGACTTGTCGCTCCCATCGCCAAGAACTGATTTAACTCTGTCATTTACAGCCGATGTGTTTTGCATGTTTTCTTTTAATCTAGCAGCAAGGCCAACAATATTTTCAGAACCTTCAACTCTAGTTAAATAACTTAGTGTGCGTAAAAATGCATTTTCATCATTTGATAAAGTTGTGTCTAGTGTCTTGTTAACAACAGAGCCTCCAATATTTACATTAGCCAAATAGTCATAATGACTTAATGTAATTTGGAGGTCTTCCTTACTCATGTTGTCAAGTCTATATGCTCTTTTTAATGTTAACTCCATGCCTTCAGTTATAATGCCTTTTCCAGCAACTAAAATTTTCCAAGGCGCATCTTCTTTTGTAGACTCCTCACCTGTAAAATAAGGAACCATGTTAGGCCTTGCTGGGTCTAAATCTTCAACTTCATTTGCTATTAAAACATCACCAGCTTTTTTTACTTGTGAATCTTTTGTGTCAACTACAAAACCTTCTTCAGCAACATTAAGCACAGTCTGTTGGAATGCTGTTAGCTTAACAGCGTCTGATTCTTTTAGGCTTAAGTTTGTTCTAAGTGCTGTGACATGACGGCTTATGTTGTCACGATCTTTGTCGTAAGCTTCTGAATCAAGTATTCTTTGAACTTGAGGTTTTAACGCTGTAGGAACTTCATCAAGAACCCTATTAGTTTTTAATGAGTTTTCTACAGCAAGAGCTACATCAGAGTTTATTTGAACAGTGCTGCCATCTTCTTTTTCATACACAGCATCAAAGTTAATCATCTTTGACAGTATTGCTTTAGGCAACGCTCTTCGCATTACACCTACGTTTGCTTCAAACTGTGCATCAGAAATTAAGCCAGCAACATTTGCTGCCCTTTGACCAGCAACGCCTTCCATATACATGTCTTCAACATCTCTGTGGCCTTGTGAATCTGGCAAACTCCAGTCTACATTTTCAGCCATAGATTCAATAAATGAGGCATTGTCTTTTGCATCATCTCTTTGTGCAATTTGCTCTGCCTCTTTGATTCTAAGGTTGCGCTTTTGCATAAGATTAAATTTTGTGCTGGCAATGTAAGCTGCGCCTGTGTCGCGAACAATTCCTTCAAAACGCTTGTCAGCGTTCTTGGTCATGCCACTAACATAGTCTTCCATAACCTGTGAGTATTTCTCCACACCTTGAGGATCAAACTCATACTTAAGATATGTTTCGTTTGCTTTGTCTCTTATTTCTCTATCAACAGTGCGTATGTATCTACGATCAAGAGTCTCTTCATAAGCGGCTTGAGCAATAGTTCCAAAGCTTGTTGGTGCTTTAAACGCCTGAGGTTTGCCTGTGGCTGGATCAATTGTTCTTAGAGACTCTTCACCAACAGATTCTGCAAACTCCTTGCCTTTGTTCTGCGCCTCTACAGAGGCCTGCTTAAAAGCTTGCTGAGTTAAAGAGTCAGCAGCAGACGCAACAGTCTGCCACATCTGGCTTTCACCAGTGTCCATGCGAACCACGCCAATGCGTGAGTTTCTGAACTGTTGTTTTTCTCTAATTACCGCCATATCACACCTACACTTTTGTTAGATTGTAGTTGTGCAAACCGCTTGCGATAGTCGAAAATCCTTTAATCATGCCAGCAGTAGAAGCAGCGCGACCACGCTGTCTTGCTACTTGCGCTTGCATAGCAAGCTGTGATCCTTCAGCATAACCCTGCTTGTCAGAACGAGACACGTCGGTAAAGGCAACCTCACGTTGCTTATCTAAAAAAGCTTTGACAGAACGATCACTGGTTATGTCTCTGCCAGCAAAAGTAAACCAAGCAAGGTTAGCTGCTCTAGCTGAATCATAAGATGCAAGACGATCATTGTGACGCTGCAAAGTCTCAATCTCATTCTGACGCTTTTCTTGTTCATACTGTAAAGCTTGTGCTTCTTCAGCCCTGCGTTGTGCTGCACCAGCTTGAATGGAAGCAAATGCGCTAAATGCTGTACCTAGTAACTGAAACATTAGAATGATACCTCCGCAATAATTCCATTAATTTGCAATGATAATGGTGCGCTTTGAGTTATTTTAATTGTTGGGTCTTTACTGTAACCAAGTAAACGAAACTCTTGTTTGCCTTGAATTGCCACACGATCCAAGCTTAAATCGTCACCAACACGCCGAATTGCAAGTTGCTTGCCGTTTACTGTAAGAGATAAAGTATCTAGCACATCAAGTATTACTCTATTAACAGAGCGAGGGTTTCCAGTTAATGGGCCACCTTGAACATTGGCATCAATAGGTAGCGTTTCTGCGCTTACAGTAAATGAATAACCAATTTCTGCACCTGTTATTTCTGATACAGCAGACACATCAACATTACCGCCAGCTACAGTAAACTGGCCTATATAATCTGTATCATCAACTACATCAACTACAGCACCATTTTGGAAATGAGCAGACACATCGAACACACCAGCAACACCAGTAAACGTATCAGAGAAATCTAAATTTAAATTAGAATCAAATTCAGTAAGAATATATTTTTGTGTGCCTGCGCCAGTATCATACAGGCCTACAAGAAATACGCGATCATCAACAGTGCAAATAGAATGGAACTTGCCTTTGGTGGTAAACTTAGCCCAGCCAGCACGTTCTTCAGCCCTGTTAGATGTAAGCAATGCGATCTCACCATCTTGATTTACAAAAAAAGCATATGATTCTGGACGATTGATTGCGCCATTAAGCACAGACATTTGAATTGGGTTGTTAATTAAATGCGATGAAAGCTGACTAATACCGTTAGCAACATACGCACCTTCTGCATCTGAATAAACAAACTCACGCACAACAGAGCCATGCTTCTGTACATACATAGTTGCGCCATCAAACGAAAATGGCTTTACATAACTTGCGCCAAATGGTGTCTGCCTTTTAATACGAGCATTAGTTGCTGTAATAGGTTTTTCAACAAATGATGGAATGTAAAATTCTGATGTTGAGGTAAACACTTGTAGATCACGGTTAGATACGATGTGACGTATTGAGTTAATCTCACCAATACTAGCAGTTAAATCAAGAGCATCATTATCCTCAGCGTCACCTACATCGAAGTTAAAATACTCAGAACTTTTACTGCCCCACAATCCGTCAGGTTGTGAGATAGTGCCGCCAAACCATAATCTATTTTCGTGGAACGCTACTGCTGCTGGGAAACCGCGTAATGCAGAGTAAGACTGTTCGCTCCATTGTGTTGTTGGCGCATGTGTCACTACCTTTGGTGAGCCGCCACCTACAGTAGAGCTAGACGCGTTTGCTCCTGCTGTAAACACAATTACATTTTCATCAATAATTTCCTGTACTGATCTAGTCCCATTGATTTGATTTCTAGAAATCCCGCCTACAGCACCAGCTTCTGAAATTACAATTGAGTCACCTGTAGATAATCCATGCAAAGGAAAGGTCATCTCAACATCAGCTATACCTTCTGTAGTTTCAAGGGCATCAACATCAAGATGAACAAGCAACTCATTAGTAATATTTCCTGTTGCTTGTGTTGCTGATTGAACAGAGGTAATCAAAACTTCGTTATCGTGATAACGCAAAACAATGCCGATGTGCTTAGAGTCTGCGTAATTACCACCTGATTGTGTTCCTGTTGTGTCAAAATAATTTGCGCTAGTGGTTAATGTAACTCCATTCCCTGTTGAAGCTGAAGGGTTAAGGGTTACTGTTAAATCTTGGAAAGGGTAGTAAGGCTGATTAACTCTGTACCCATCTGCACTTTCAGCAAATTGATAAGTCTCAACTTCAAAGGTTGTTAAGCTAGTACGCACTAACTTACGAATCATAAATGTATTGTGAGCAAGAAACATTACATCGCCTGATTGTGCAAATGTAATTTCGTGCAAGATGTCATCAGTAATAGGTAAGGCATTACTGTCAACATCTTGCGTAACAGTAGCTACCAAAGAAACAACACCAGTGGTAGGGCTAATTTGAAAACATCTAATCTTTTGATGCTCAAGTGAAATTATATAACGCTCATCATCAGAGAAAATAAAAGGAACAATTCTGTGTTGCTGAAATTTATCTGTGTCTAGCGTTGTGTCAAACTCATAAATGCGCTTAGTGCCAAAGCGTTTTAACAAACCGCCTTCATTTCTAAGAAAAAAGTTTTCAACAGATTTTGCAGAATTTGAATAAACTTTTGTGTCTGTTCTGGACACAAGAGATGGGCTAACTTCACCATACTGGAAGTTAGTAATAGGAACCCTGACTCTAGCCATTAACTGCGCCTTTCAGCAATGAACCTAGATGTTGTAAGCTTTCTTGAAGTCTGCTGCTGCGAGTCTAGGCTTCTTGCTTTTGCCATAGCGTTCTGACCTTGGCTTTGCATTAGTGATGCAAGTGTAGAGTCTCGTGCAATTGATGTGGCAAACACAACCGCTAAAGAATACTCAACAGCAAGTGTAAAGTAAGAAGGCCAATCTTGCTCTTCTGCTCTAAAAGTGTAATCAGCAACTACAATATCTGACGGATCAGTGTCTGAAAAAACTTTGTTTCCATAAATTTGATAGTCAATAGGTAAATCATTTACTGTAACAGCGTGAAGCATAAGAGTGTCACTTGGAAGCTGATAAGCGCGATCATATCTTCCAGTAGGGGCAGCACTTAATAAATTTAAAACCGCTTGGTTTGTAGCAAATCTCCAACGAGAGTTTACTAAAGATGCTCTAGCTACATCTTCATACATATTCACGGCAACTAAAGCTTCTGTATTTCCATCGTCAAATGAAGTAATTGGGTCAGCACCAATTAGAATTAATGCCCGACTGCAAATATCAATTGGCGAATTAGCCGTTGTGCTTATAAGTGCCATATGTGGTTAGGGGAGGTAAGTTAATACCTTGACCTCCCCTACTCCTTTAGTCTGAGTCTGTTTCAGCTATAGCTGTACCATCAGATACATCTACAACGGAACCAGTATTAGAAAGCACACTAACAAAACTTGTTGTTGGTGTGTTTGTATCAGCCACAATAATAACATCGCGAACATTAAGCATGTTTGCTGCGTTATTGAAGTAACCTTCTGTGTTCACAGTCGCGATAGCGTCTGCGGTAGTATAAAACCACAGGTTGCCATTAGACGCCCCTGCAAGACGATTAAGACCAGATGCTGCGTATGCCATGTCTAATCCTCCTAGTTGTTGTCAAGGACTTCATAGATACCATTGTCATCAATAACAATAGAACCCATGGACATCATTGAGGTTGCAAGGTGTGACACACGCTCTGGGACATAGTTCAGTTCAGTCGTAACGTCTGCACCGATACCAAGTCCTACAGATGATGTGTGATACGCCATATTCTTACCAGCAGTAACGGCTGATGTAGAGAAAATCTTGAAGCCAAGAAACTCTTTCATTGTCATGCCGCCAGCAAATGGTAGGTTTTGCTCACCAACAAAGTCACTTGAAGCAAACTCAGTAATGTTGAACAAGTCAGCATAACCTGCTGGGTGCATCGCAAGATAACGCCCACCATCTTCTGGGATGTTAGCTGAACCAAATGTTTCAAACAAGCTAAGTAGATCAGCTTTAGAAACAGCGGAACCAGCAGCACCAATTTGAGTTGTGTTTGCACCAGCATCCATAGCAGTGATAAGAATCTCATCAGTCTTGCGACCAAGGGCAGCAGCAGCAGATTTTGCTACAGCTTGACGCTCATCAATGTTTGTCTTCAATTCATCTAGCTTGTCGATATACTCGGCAGCATAGAAATCAGACATTGTTGCTTCTACGTTGGTGTGTGCCAACTCCATTGGAGTTACCATACCGTTTCGTGATTTAGTTGAAGCAGAGCCTGTTCCGATCTTTTGGAATCGAACAGTGTTCCCACGGACGCTTGATACAGTACGCACAGTGTTCCGCAGTTTAGAACCCATGCGCTGATAAGCCATGTGAACCTCTGATTCAAACTGTTTAATAAAGGCGGTGTCAATTGTATTCGCCATTTTACAGTCCTCTTCATAGGATTAAGGTTAATATACTTACTGCGGTTGTCTGCTTTTCACTTTCAATGCGATTGTCCACATGGGTCGCTCAATGCATTACAGGCCGTTCTAGGTAATAAACATTATTTTTTCGTTCTCTGCAACGCACAAAACGCATCATGTTATGACCGTGAATATTATAGACCTCTTCATCAAATATAAAACCACACCATGTTAACCACATGATTGTGTCAACATGATCTTGCGGAACAAAGTTTTCTACAACCTCATATTCGCCCTGCAATATATCTATTGCTGGCTTGCAACCGCGCAAAAAAATACGATAGTTTTCATTAACGCCGCCAGTGCCGAGCATCCAAACTCTGCCAACACCCTCTGAAACAGGCACAGTTCCGCACATAGCTATAACAGTTTCGTTAAATTTTATAGCATAGGTTCTGCTATCTTTTACCGTAAACGGCTCTAAGAGAGCCTCTAGCGGCGTTAAACCATATATAAGGCATTCTCTAGCGTCATACATTCTAAGGCTGTCAGCGATCATTCTAGCGTGATCTACGTTAGCTTCTACTAATGACAGCTCACCAATGCGTCCAACTTCCTTATCCATATAGACGTTTGAAGCCAGCATCTACTTCAGCAATGAATGTTTGATCTCGCTTAACTGGGTCGTGATACCTAGGGTCTAACATCATTTGATTCAGTTGATCTTGAGTGATGGTAGCCACAGCCTGACCATCAATAGCTGGCCCACCTTGCTGCATTGACTGCATCATAAACTCCAATGCTTCAATACCATCAGCAGTTTCACACATGCGTTCAATGGCTGGAAGGTGTTGCTCTTCAAAAAACTGATTAGCAAATAAGCTTGCAGCTTCTTGTCTAGCTTCAGCATTGTCGCCCAGCTTAGAAACTTCCGCCTCATAGTCAGGCACATCAGCGTTAAGAGCTTCGGCATACATATTAATACCTTCTTCAAACTGCTCTTGGGTGTACCCATTTTCAAACGCAGTTTCAGACCACCATTTAAGAAGCTCATTGTCAGTAGCCATTTGATCGTCAATTGTTTCCGGCAACTGATAGTCACCAGCAGTTTCTGGACGATTAGCAAACGCTTCATTACTAAGCTCTTCAATGACAGCGTTGCGGATGTCTTCTTCTTTTTGACCAAGCTTTCCTTCAAGACTTGTATATGAATTTACCAAGTCCTCTGCTGTTTTAAATTTTTCCGGCAACCAGTCTGGACGAGCCTGCTCATCTGTTTGCAGCAATGGATCGCCACCTTCAGTGACTACTCCAGAATCTTCTACTTGTGCTTCTTCGTTCATGTCTTAACCTCTTTGTTTTTGTGTGCATTTTGCATACGAGTTTCAATGAGGCCAACGATATATCGCTGTCCTTCCATATGGCGCAGTTCAGCGTCAGAAACGCCAGCACCATTAACCTGTTCAATTGTTATGGAACGTAAATACTTTAATACAGATCGCCCTGCATCTGTATTGAATAGTGTAGCTATGTTTAGATTTATCTTTGTGTCTTCACTCTTATCACGGCGAAATCCATCAAGGGCTAGAAACTCCCTATCCTTGATCAATTGGTGGGCCTCCTTGCATTTGTTGTTGCTGTGCCATTTGCTGCGCCATCTGTACTATGCGCTGACGCTCTTCAAGATCACGAATAAGAGTATCAGGCACACCAAACTTCTTGGCTAGATATGCCGCAGTTTCTTCTGAGTTAATTAGAATGTTTGTAAGCTCTGGGCCAAATCTGCCTTGCACAAGCTCCAAGAAACGTGCAACGGAGGAAATGTCTTGGTTTGCTTGAGCCTGTGCAAGAGGTGATACAGAGCGAACCTTTACTTCCCTACCGTTCATTGTAGGCAATTCAATACGCCCTTGTTTTTTTAGAATGTAAACAACACGTTGCAGTACAGGCTGCACTAATTCTGCTTGTAATCTTCCAAATGCAGAGCCAATACGCCTAGATAGATCAGCCATACGTTCTGCTATTTCTGTTGCAGACGCTGGTGTTTTATCAGGATTGCCAAGCATATCATTGTATAATGCACGTTTAATATTCAAACGCATGTCACTAAGAACAAGGTTAGCAACATCAAAAGACCCAGCAGCTTGAACAGGCTGCAAACCCATGGAGCCAGCGGCTTTTGGTATGACGGTTCCGGGGACAAGATTAATAGTATCTGGGTTAATCACACCATCATCATCCATTTGATAGATACCAGAAATAGCCATCTGTGCATTCTCAAGGATTAGTTCGATAGTTAGATTGGTTGTTTTGATTGCGCTTAGTGCATTCATCAATGGGCCACGCCCATAAATCTCACCAGATACTTTAGACCAGCGGAAACAAATAAACGGATTTGATCCAATGCCAGTGTACTTTTCTTCTTTAATTATCTGCTTAGTGTTTGTTTCTATTGCATAAAAGAAGAATGCTTTTTGATTTACTATTGAATAGTCACGGCAAACGACTTCTAATATCTTAGTGCGTTCATCTGGATTGTTTTTAATTCTTTGTAAGATTTTGTCTGACAGGCTCGCCTTTGGATACATAACAGGGATGTCTGAATTACGCACAGAACGCTCACGATAAACATGATCTACCTGATCGTCAGGGCCAGTATCAAGAACTACATGCGGCAATGGTATCGCGGAAAACATTACAGGGTTAACTGCATCGCCTTCCATAGCACATAAAACGCCTGTGCCTACCGCCAAGTCCATAAACGATTCGTGTACTTCCTGACCGAAGTTAGAGTTCTGGATAACTTCAAAGACATAATCTGTAACTTCATCCAATTGATTGTTAACTTCATCTCTCTCTTCAGCCGGAACTTCAGAACCCGCAGTGAAATCCGCCCATCTAGCAAAATTAGGAACCAAGCCTGACTGCAAGCGCGAGGCAAATTCTTGAACGCCAACAACTGCCGTTTCATCAAAGATTTTATCATCTCTACGCTGTCCTACTGACTCTGCATAAAATGATTCACGTTGAGGCAATGCATATTCATAGCACTCTTCAAACAACGGCAAAAAGTTTTCGCGTTGTGTTTTAGCATGTTCATACTTTTTTAAATACTTGAGGGCAGTTTTTTCGCCTTCATACACGCCATTTTGTAAATCATTGTTAACTATCATTATAGATACTCGTTATAGAAGCCCATGCCACCGCTGCCACTTTTGATTAGTGAACGCCGACCTCGACCGCCGCGCATCGTTGTCAAAGATTCAGATAAAGCTTCTTGCTTGCGAACTTTTTTCTGTTGAGTTTCTTCTGCCTTTTGAGATTCCTGTTCTTGTTTTACAACAGGGTCTTCTTTTGGCTTACCACCGCCACCACCTAAACACATGTTAATCTCCTTGTATTAGATCATTTATGCATAAACACAATTAATCAATTAACGCAACGCACAATTTACATTCTTGCCCAAAGACCTTGACGCTTTTGTTGCTTTGGTTTTCTTGCAAACACATCAAATTCAGACTTTGCATTGAATGCCCTCAAAGGTTTTTGCCCAGATATTAAAGCCCTGCCTTCACCAGCACCAAGCATTAGATATTGAAGCGCATCATGTATATGTGAATACATGTTTTTATCAGGCTTGTCATCAAATCGCTCACCGGAAACTTGCATACGCCGATAGCAATAACCGCCCTCAAAGCCTTTAATAAGCGTTGGACAACGCCTATCAATTAAAAATGCTGGCTTGCCCTCAACCATTTTGTTTAATGAAGAGGCAACAGCCTCAAGACGAAGGTCAACAGAATTGCTTGGAGCAGGCGTTGCTCTTAGCCCAGCACCCCTAAGTATTTGAAAAGGTGTACTTTCATCTGTCTGTGCGCGGAAGTCACCAGCCGGATCACCAAATATTTTTACATCTAAGTTAGCAAATCTAGTGGCAATCTCTTGGCGCAGCACTTCTGCAAACCTTACAATTCCCATGTCGATAGCAACAATCTCTGATTGTATTAGCCATCTGCCCCTAACTTTTTGCCCAAACACAGCCGCTGGTGTAAGCCCGAAGTCAATGCCAATGTACAAAGGGACGCCATGAGCAATAGGTATTTCTTCTGTTGCTATATGAGTTTCGCTTACAAAGCTTTGATACACCGGCTTCCCCTCTTGGATTGAGCCAAGTTTATTCATTACATATACATCAATCCAGCTTTTTGTCTTACCTCTAATTAAATTAGGGTAATAACTCTTCAGCATATTCTTGCAGTTCTCTGCCTTTTTGTTTTCTTTGTAGTCAAGCACAGAGCCGTTTTTGTCTGTTTCTTCTATCATGCCAGATGGTTGCACATAAAATGTCCAGTTGTCAGGCTTAACAAGCATACGCGCTTGCTCTACCGGAATATGATCCGGCACAGGAACTTCACCAGACATGATAGGCCACCAGTGATCTTCCTCAGGAGCATTAGTATCAGCGATGACCCCAGACCAACTAGGCCCACCATCACGCATAGAAGGGAAACGACCAACACGCATAGTACATGCGTCAATAATTGATTTAGGTATCTCCCTAGCCTCATTGATCCAGATGCCAGTGAGTTCAAGGGAGAGTAACTTTTTGACATCTTCGGGCCTATCGAGTGCTAGGAAGATTACTTCTAGTTCCAAATCACCTTGTTTAATCCAGTGAGTGTACGGAACCGACCACATAAACTTGCCCCACTCGTCTTCTGGAAACCAGTCAAGCCAAGTCTTTATAGTGGTTGTTCTTAGTTGTGGATTAGTGTTTCTGATGATTGCCCATCGGCTGCGGCGTAAACCAGCTTTGTTTTTTTCTTGCATCAAAGCTCTGCGAAAAACTTCAACGCAACAACCGACAGATTTGCCAGAACCTACTGGCCCACGAATGCCGCGAAAGAAATTATTATCTTTCATAAATTGTTTTAATACATTGCCGTCAGGCTTGTAATTAAAGTTGGTCAACCTTGTTGTCCTTACCGAACCTAATCATGCGTTCAACAACTTCTGGGCCAATTGTAGTTATAACCTTGTCAGCCTCATAGTCGTTACAAAATTCTTTTGGGTGGTGAACAAGGTGTACTTTCTTCACTATTTTGCGAAGCAAGTCACGCTCTTCTACTTTGAGTGTGTGTAGAAAACTCATCTGTACCTCTTTGCTATTGCAGCCGCAGCTTTAGGCTGCTTAGAAAACTGCTTGCCTTTTGACTTGTCTTCACGTTTTTTCTTAGAAGACGCTGCATACTGAGAGCTAGACATAGCTTTAATAGCAGCGGCAGGCAAGTAACGCTCACCAGTGGCTTTTGATCCTTGTGTGGAAGGCTTACCTGACTTGGTGCGCCACTTCTGCTTTGTCCAATTCATTAGAGATTTTTGCGGCTTCTTCACGAAGTATAACCCCCACCTTTGGCTTTGTAAGCTTTGGCAAGCATCTGAGCCTTACGCGCTGACCATTGACCACTAGCACCACCTTTGCTACCAGCCTTGATGCGATTGAATAAAGACTTACGCATAGTAGGCTTGGTGTAATTACCCGCTGCGTTAACTGCCATTTTTCTTTTTCCTCACAGCCTTTTTCTTAGGTGCTTTGCCGCCAACCCAAGCTTCATTGACTTGTGGCGTAGAAGGATCGTCAGATTGAAAACCGCCATCTGCATCTCGTGAACGCTCCGGCATAGGAAACAATCGAACAGAGTCAGTACTTAACGTAGCTCCAGACTTAATGCGTCCATCAGGCATAGTAATTACTGGACCTTCATAGACTGAGCCATCATGTTTTTGATACTTAGTCATCGTTTAATCCTTTGGTGTGAATTTGTAGTTACGACTTGGTAAGCCGCGATCAGAGCCTTTGCCAGCAGATGTTGAGGAGAACGCAGATATGAACGCGCCAACTGCTGGAATACTTCTAAGCCCTACAGACTTTGCAATCTGTAACAATGTCTTTGGAGCCTTGCCTTTAATTATGTTTCTTTGATTTTTTATATGAGCATTTTTAGTTAGTTTTTGTCTTGTGTTAATGTCTGCATCTCTAATTTTACGCAACTCAGCAATTCTTTTTTCAGCTTTTTCCGCTGCCTCTACTACAGCTTTGTTTGCTGCTGCCGATGCTGCCCTCATCTGTTTCATTTTATTTGCATTGCTTTTTTGTGCATCTGCAAAAGCGCGATCACGACTAGCAATATTTTTTAATGCTCTACTGCGCTGTGCTGGAGTTTCTTTTTTTATTGCACTGCGTCTAGCCGCTGATCTTTTCTTTCGCTTCTGACGCTCATTACTTGCAAGCTTACCAGCAGCAAGGGTTGCGCCAGTAGCCGCTGCACCGCCACCAACTGCGGCAAGAAGTCTTGCTTGATCTTCTCGTAGCTTATCAGCCATTATGCCTTCTCCATTTTCTTCTTAACGATGCTGGCTTGGATAGCCTTCGGAAGCGTTCTCTGTTGCTTAGTGAGTAAACTCTGCGCGGCTTTCTTTGCTTTCTTCTTACCAGCAGCATTGTAGGCGTAACTTTTTCCAGCGACATTAGGCATTGGCTTTCCTTTTCTTTGTGTTCTGGTAACGCTTGAGAAGTGAGCGACCCTTTGAAACAGCACTAGCCTTGTCACCACTGTGACCCCACGCAACTAATGCCTTCTTTAAACGAGTAGGTCTGCCCTTCTCATCCTTCAATGGCCCCTTTGCGGAACCCATGCGTGTCAAGAAACTTCCTTTGCGCCTCAGTTTCTGCGGTGTGTCTGCGCCGCCCTTCACTGGGGCTTTGAGTGTGCCGCCTGTTTGAGCCTTGTAAGATGCGCGTCCGGCAGCGTTCAACCCACCGGCTGGGTTCTGACCTTCTTTTCTTGTCCATGCTGGTGTCTTGCTCATGTGATTACGTTTCCACTACTTGCAGTGGGCGTTGAAAGTCCACCATTCCAATTGCCGCTACTGCCAGCACCAAGCGTTGTATCACGACCATCACCGCCAGACTTCTTTTTCTTCTTGGAAGCAAGTAAGCTCTTGCGCCGCTTGTTCTCTTTCTTCTGCTCAACAGTGAGTTCGTACTTGCTAACGATAGGCTCTTCACTGGTGTCTTTATAATCTGTATTAGCCCCGCTACCACCACTACTTACACACATTACATTTGACCTCTTACATTTTTGTAAACAAGCTTGCGCTTTCTACCTAAATCACGCCTTGCTTGAGCAGCACGCATCTTTGAATGCCTTGCCTTTGTGTCACGTTGAGCATTCTTTGAACGAAGAAGGCTAACAGCCTGTTTAAACATTGCGCGACCAAGAGTGGTTTGAAGCATAAGACGAACCTCTGACTAAAAAAAATAAATCTAAACCTTGCGAGCTTTTTTTAACTATCATGTGAGTGAGGGACACCTTGCCATTCACGCGCCTTCTTTTTTGGACCCCACCCACGCAGAGCAACGATTCGCATTGCGAATCTAGCTCAAGTCTATGCTTACACTAATATCACCCTTATGCAAATGCATGTGCTTGTCCGGAGCCTTGAAGCCAGCCCTGTCCAAGATATCTTTACTAGCTTCTAGCTGAACGTACTCACTCTTGGCTCCTCTTGCTAAGTTCAGCATCTTAGCCGCAGCTACCGTAGCGTTGAGACCTAGACTCTCACCTATCCGTTGCATCATGTACTGCTGGACATGTCCTGTCCGCAAAGCCTTGCTAGCACTCACTCTACCGGATTCGCCATCAGCGTAACCAGCAAGCTTTGCTGCTTCTGTAATGCTACAGCCTGTTGCTACAAGTGTATCCACCAATGCAGTCTGTTTATCGGTAAGCTTCACAATCTCGGTCATCTGCCCCCCCTTGTGTTCCCCCCCACTATCAGCCAATTATTCTCGGCTTGTCAACCGCACAATTTACACACCTAGCCACTAACCACTAGCTTGTCGATTGCTAAGGGTAGCATCGACTGTCTCGTTGCAACACATCGCAGCAACAAGGCAATGAGCGTGGCATACTCATGCGCCAGATGGCCGTTGCGACAGCGATGTGATCTGCTGATCCCATCACTGACGGACGTTACATCGCGCATGAACACGCTCAAGACACGGGGGTATTTTCACCAATACACAGCACCAATGAAAGGATCAGCAATTGTGAAGCCACGCTTGATGCCTCGCGCTACACTCGTTTTTGTAAATTGATTGCAAGTCATCTACGCGTTCCCCTTTGTTTGCTAGATACCGATCCCCTCTCGGCAAGCCCCATTATCCACATCATAACTGCCATCCAAACCCTCGCTAGTCGCTCGTGGCAAGTCTCGCCCATTGGTGGTCGCCACGCCAGCTTATGCTCATATCGCATAGAGGCGATCTGTTCATAAGCTGACTAACAGCCCGCGCTTTAGTCGCGCTTCGCGCAAGCGGGCTGTAGGCGATCATCCAATGCCGCCCGAGCCTGCCTTGCCTTTGGATTGCAGCCATGATTGTGGTGTGGGGCATAAGCCGAGGGCAGTTCCTCGGCAGCTAACTAGGAGAACTAAAATGACTAAGAACGCAAACACAAACGGATTCGCACGAGACATCAACCGTGAGTTCACATTGTCTGACCGCACACACAAATCAACAGTTCAATACTTCATCACTAAATTCATCAGTGATGTTGACTGGAACACGAACACAAAAAACAAGAAGATCACTGAGTTGCAAGATGACAACTTCAACGATTACATCGAACATAAAGAACATGGTGTAATTCTTGACAACGACAAAATCCTACAGCGTAACCGCGACATCGAATGGCAGCAGACACAGTTGGAATGCAACGAGATTCTCAAGTCACTGTTAACACAAGCTTCAGAGCAGTTGTTCCCTGCCGACCACGACATATCAGAGCAGACAGCCAGTACGCTTGACGCATTGGATGCTCGGTACAACGAACTCAAGAAAAAGTCAGCATAGGTAACTGACACATCAGCTTCGCAGCTTCGGCTGCGGAGCTTTTTTTATGTTCCATCCAGCGGGTGTCGCTAGTCGCTCCCCCCGCCCCCGCAGGGGGAACACACGCCACGGCTGAGTACTTGCGCGGCAGACTTTAAACAATTCGTGTTTGAAAATTCGATTCCAACTTTACGGAGATACAAATGCTTTATACTAGACGGAGTAAATGCGCGACTTGCGATCAACGCAACGCATCAGTGTATTGCCCAGATGCAGACGATATGTATTGCTATAGCTGCTATGAGCAAAAGCAAATTGATAATGAATGCAATGATGATCGCGGCATCACATGTCACATACATATTGAATATTAGGTATTGCACTCTGCAATACCTAGTTTATACTGCAAGTATGCAACAAGGAGAACTAACATGATCGCAAATAGTTTAATCGGAATTGGATTTATGATGACAATCATATGTTCAGCATTGAATCCTGTCACTGACGCAGGGTTCTACATTCATATCACACTACTAATGTTCTCATTAGTTGTGATAATCAGCGGCGTAATACTGCGCCATCATTCATAAGGAGAACTAACAATGGATGGAGTAACTGTTATAGGCAACAGCCTAGTAAAAGATAACTGGTCTTTCCCAGTAGAAACAGTCAACCTTACAGCAAGCAAAGACAATGACTGTAACCTGTATGATGTGCCGCAATCAATGGCACGAGCTATCATGCGTACAGATACTAATGAAGTGCTTGGTGTTCATGGCTCTAAGTACAAAGCAATTAAGCATGACGATGTAGTTAACTCAGTCATGGATGCTGTCAGTCAATCAAATGTATCTAAAGATTACGATACAAAAATTGAAATCTTTGATAACGGTGCCAAGCTACGAGGCACTATCGACTTCGCTGACCTAGTGATGGAGCCAGCAGTTGGTGACTATGTAAGATTCCGTGTCCAGTTCTTTAACTCATACGACAGTAGCTGGGCATTCCAACAATCAGCATTCGGCTTGCGCTTGTGGTGTCTTAATGGATGCACACACGCTGACACTGTAGCTAATACATGGGCAAAGCACACAACCAATGTCAATGTAGAAGGCAGCGCAGCCAAGATACAAGCGGGGCTTGAAGCATTTCT
>Ga0213865_10000294_pt1 | contig 33699 bp, 26 predicted proteins | sample PICome_6_FD_160100 | JGI IMG/M metagenome (GOLD analysis project Ga0213865, IMG submission 160100) | Coastal seawater microbial communities near Pivers Island, North Carolina, United States - PICO282 | ecosystem: Environmental > Aquatic > Marine > Coastal | place: USA: North Carolina...
TTTGGGCATGTATATGTGTTTTTCCTTGGCTTGAAGTACGGTGATGAGCGGTGTAGTGTCAATTTCTTTTTGAGCCTCAATAGGCATAAAAATGTGAAAATGCTCAAGATGCCAGATCGGAAGTTTTAAACTTTGATTGGCAATCGCAATACTCAAATCATCGCGTTGCTTTGCACTTAGTGCGGCTCGTTTTGATTTGTAAATTTTGCGGCATTCATCTTTGCGCATAAGAAAAGTATTCTCGGTCTTGCCTTAAAAGTACAAAATCACGGATTTAGTAATTTCGTAAAATGCAGGGGCAGGATAAAAAAGATGGATTGGAAATACAGGTAAAGACTTTACCTGAAACCCCTGGCGTTTATCAGTTTTTTGATCGGGAAAAACGAATGCTTTACGTCGGAAAAGCAAAGAACCTCAAAAAAAGGGTTTCCTCTTATTTCACCAAAACACATAGTTACGGTAAGACCAAGGTCATGGTCAGTAAGATTTACGAAATCAAACACGTGGTTGTAAAGACAGAGTCTGATGCTTTGTTACTCGAAAACAACATGATCAAGTCACATCAGCCCAGGTATAATGTGCTTTTAAAAGACGATAAGTCTTACCCATGGATTTGTGTGAAAAAAGAACCTTTTCCCAGAGTTTTTGCCACTCGTAGATTGATTAAAGACGGCTCTCAATACTTTGGGCCTTATACGTCTATGAAAACAGTTCGAACCCTTTTGGACTTGTTTAAATCGATTTATATGCTTCGAAGTTGTCACTTTGATTTATCCCCTGAAAAGGTAGCCTCTAAAAAGGTGAAACTCTGCTTGGAGTATCACATTGGAAATTGCGCTGGACCTTGCCAAGGCCTGCAATCTGAAGAAGATTATGAAGTTCAAATCGAAGCCATCACCAATATCATACGAGGGAAATTAAAGCCCTCTTTGACGCTTCTCAAGAATCAAATGTTGACTTATGCTACCAATTTGGAATACGAGAAAGCACAAAGAATCAAAGACCGAATCGATATTTTAGAGCGTTATCAGGCCAAATCCACTGTTGTAAATCCAAAGATTTCAGAAGTAGATGTCTTTAGCATTCTCGAAGACCATTCCCATGCCTATGTCAATTATTTGAGGCTGATAGAGGGATGTATTGTACAGTCGCATACCCTAGAGTTAAAAAAGAAACTGGACGAGCAAAAAGAAGAACTGCTTTCATTGGCTATTGTTGAGCTTCGTCAGCGTTTTAAATCGACTTCAAAGGAATTGTTATTGCCCTTTCCTGTTTCCCTTTCAGAAGACCTAAAAGTGACCATTCCGAAACTTGGAGATAAAAAACAATTGATCGACTTGTCGCTTAGAAATGCGAAATTCTACAGACAGGATCGATTTAAACAGATGAAAATTGTTGATCCCGACCGTCATAGTTCCAGAATCATCGCTCAGTTGAAGGTGGATTTAAGAATGAGCAAAGATCCCTATCACATCGAGTGTTTTGACAATTCCAATATACAAGGAAGCAATCCCGTAGCGGCTTGTGTGGTGTTTAAAAACGCAAAACCTGCCAAGTCAGAGTACAGACATTTTAACATTAAAACAGTTCAGGGGCCAAACGATTTCGCCTCTATGGAAGAGGTTGTTTTTAGACGCTATAAACGTTTACTTGAAGAAGATGAACCGCTTCCGCAATTGATTGTAATCGATGGAGGGAAAGGACAGTTATCATCCGCCTTAAAGGCGTTAGAATTATTAGATTTAAGGGGGAAGATTGCGATTATAGGTATTGCTAAGCGTCTCGAAGAGATTTATTTTCCAGGTGATTCAGACCCGCTGTATTTGGATAAACGATCGGAATCCTTAAAGCTCATTCAATATTTGCGAAATGAGGCACACCGATTCGGGATAAGTTTTCACAGGCAAAAGAGGAGTTCTGAGGCGATTCAAACTGAACTCTTAAACATTGAAGGCATAGGTCATAAAACCGCCAACCAATTGCTGAGAGAATTTAGATCTGTAAAGGGTGTTAAAGAGGCTTCATTTAACGACTTAGAGGCCTTGGTAGGCAAGGTGAAATCGGATAAAATTCGCGCCTACTTCAAGCTCAATTCTTAAAAAAAACATAATAAACCACTTTTCGCGCGTTAAATACCGTTAAAAAGAATTTCAGGCTTTTCTCATGCTGTACTTTTATGGTGTTCAAAATTTGTTTCGTTATAAGTTTCATGATTTAAAGTTTGGTTGGTTGTTGAAAAGCCTTGGTATTATTGTCAAGGCTTTTTTAATTTAGAAGTGTGAATATGAAAAAGATACTCTCAATACTATTAATCTCCTTGGCAGGTATTGTTGCACATGCACAGAATTATTCTGCATTTCAAGAAGGAGAATGGCTGAAATACCGATTGCATTATGGCTTTTTAAATGCGAGTTACGCCACTATGAAATTGGAAAAGGCGCAAATAAAGGGCAAAACGGTATATCGCGCTATAGGAAAAGGAAAAACAACGGGTTTTGCGAGTCTCTTTTTTAAGGTCGATGATACCTATGAGAGTTTCTTTGAATTGGATTCAGTGCGTCCGGTCTATTTTAAGCGAGATATTTATGAAGGAGGGTATACCAAACACATTGAAATTGATTACGATTTTGAAGGCAATAGCGCCAAGATTTACAACATCAAAGACAGCACTTCTTTTTCCTTAGACATACACGATAAGATTCAGGACATTTTATCCTCGACCTATTATTTAAGAGAGAATTTTTCGACTGAAAATTTAGAAATTGGTGATGAGATTCCCTTAGACATGTTGTTCGATGATGATGGAGTTTATGATTTTAAACTGCGATATCTCGGAGAGGAAATTATCAAGACTAAATTTGGCAAGGTTCCTTGTTTGGCTTTCAGACCATTAGTGAAATCCGGTAGGATCTTTAGGGAACAAGAAAGTTTGACCCTCTGGGTGAGTAATGATCAAAATCGAATTCCGATTAGAATTCAAGCCGATTTACGAGTGGGATCGATAAAGGCTGATTTAGAAGGTTATAACGGATTAAAGAATCAATTTACATTGATAATGGACTAATATGTCCGGTTTTTTACTGAAATTCGTGCCATGATTGAAGTGCTTTCAATGACATCTAGATTTTCAAAACTTTTCGCGATTCTTCTTGGCCTTATTTTGCAGTCTTGTGGATCTTCTGGTTCTCAACAAAATGAAGATGAAATAGATTGGAGTTATGAAACTCCGAACACTTCAGTTGAAATGCGTTACGGCATTAATATGTGTGACTACGACCTCGTATTAGACACCATTCGATCCGGTGATACTTTTGGAGAATTGATGAATAAGCACAAAGCCGATTATCAAAAAGTTCTTGAAGCTACACGTTCGTTTCGAACTGTTTTTGATTTGAGAAGAATTCGAAGAGGAAGACCTTATCGCATACTTAAATCTAAGGATAGTTTGAACAAAGCACAGGTCTTTATTTACGAGAATGACAAGTTGAATTACACCCTTGTGGATTTTAGAGATTCGGTTGAGGTCAGTACAAAGCAACGCCCTTATTACTTGGTTGAAAATGAGTATGCCGGTGAAATAGAGAGTTCACTCTACATGACCTTAGACGACTTAGGAATTGATCAGAATCTCAGTCTCTCACTCTCGGATATTTACGCTTGGAACATTGATTTCTTTAGACTCTTTGAAGGGGATAAATTCAAGGCGATCGTTCGTGAGCGTTATTTAGAAGACGGATCTTACATTGGAATAGACGGAATTACAGCAGCTTATTTTGAACACAAGGGAGACCCTTATTATGCCTTTGCAGCTAAGGTCGATACGGTCAGTGGCCAAATCGATTATTTCGATGAAAAAGGAAACAACCTACGAAGAACTTTTCTCAAGGCTCCTTTAAAATTTGCCTCTTATCGAATTTCTTCACGCTATAATTTGAAGCGGAGAATCGCCTATTACGGCAACAGAATAAGACCACATAAAGGAACTGACTATGCAGCTCCAATAGGTACACCTATTATTGCAACGGCAGACGGTGTTGTAACTGAAGCCAGAAGAAAAGGAGGAAATGGCATCTATGCCAAAATCAAGCATAATTCTACCTATTCTACGCAATACCTTCACATGAGAAGGCTCAACGTTAAGCGAGGGCAAAAGGTAAGACAGGGTCAAGTAATTGGTTGGATTGGAATGACGGGTAATACAAGTGGACCACACGTGTGTTATCGCTTTTGGAAAAACGGCAGTCAGGTTGATCCTTTAAGGCAAAAATTACCTGCAGCTGCTCCAATCGATAAGTCTTATGCCAATGCGTTTTTTAATTATGTGCAGTCACCTTTAGATCAACTCAATTGTATCGATTACGATTTTGAGCCGCTCAGTTTTGATGCCTCAAGATTATCTTATATAACTCCCGAAACAACAAATGACACTCAACAAAATCAATCCTAGCAAAACCAAAAGCTGGGAATCACTTCAAAACATCAGTGAAAATTTAAAAGCACAATCTATCTTATCTCTTTTTGAAACCGACCCAAACCGCGTTTCATCTCATACCCTAAAGTGGGAGGAGTTTTTGATTGACTTTTCAAAAAACAAAATTGACCAATCTGCTTGGGATGCGCTTTATGCCTTGGCAGATGAATGTAAGTTAGAAGAAGCAAAGAAGGCCTATTTCAACGGAGCTACAATTAACGAAACTGAGGGTAGAGCAGTTTTGCATACCGCATTAAGAGCAGATAAGACCTCAGTAGAAGTAGAAGGAACTGCTATAGAGGCAGACATCAAAACGGTTAAAGCGCAAATGAAGCGTTTTTCGACTTCGGTTATAGACGGATCGCACAAAGGTTTTACTGGAAAATCAATCACAGATGTAGTTAATATTGGTATTGGAGGTTCAGACCTCGGTCCTGTAATGGTGGTAGATGCATTAGCGTATTACAAGAACCATTTAAATGTTCATTTTGTGAGCAATGTTGACGGAGACCACATCAATGAAGTGCTAAAAGATTTAAATCCTGAGACCACACTTTTTGTGATTGTTTCTAAGTCATTCACCACCCAAGAAACCTTGGCCAATGCGACTACGGCAAAAAAATGGTTTTTAAATTTTGCGGAGGAAAAATGGGTGGCCAATCACTTTGCTGCGGTTTCCACTAATCTAAAAATGATTGATGAATTTGGAATCGACCAGAAGAATGTATTTACCATGTGGAATTGGGTTGGAGGAAGATTTTCACTTTGGAGCTCAGTGGGATTATCTATTGCCCTTGCCATTGGATATGACCGTTTTGAAGAACTGTTGGATGGCGCTTATGGAATGGACAAGCACTTTGCAGAAGCGCCTAGTGCCTCTAATATTCCAACCAGAATGGCACTTTTAACGGTTTGGTATAACAACTTTATGGGAGCAGAGACTGAAGCGCTGATTCCTTACACACAATATTTACATCGCTTTCCTGCCTATCTTCAACAGGCTATAATGGAGAGTAATGGAAAGGGCGTTGATCGCCAAGGCAATGAGGTGAATTATCAAACGGGAAATATCGTTTGGGGTGAGCCAGGCACAAATGCTCAACACGCCTTTTTTCAATTAATTCACCAGGGTACGAAGTTGATACCTGTTGATTTTATTGGTTTTGTTCATTCTTTACACGGTGATACCTCACATCACGACAAATTGATGTCCAATTTCTTTGCACAAACAGAGGCTTTGTTGAGCGGTAAAAGCGCTGAACAAGTCAAAACGGAGCTCCTTGCAGAAGGAAAATCTTCAGAAGAAATTGAGGCGCTATTACCACATAAAGTGTTTAAGGGAGATAATCCAACGACCACCTTATTGATGAATCGCCTTACGCCATATAACTTGGGCGCCCTTATTGCTGCTTACGAGCACAAGATTTTTGTTCAAGGTGTAATCTGGAACATTTTCAGTTATGACCAGTGGGGTGTTGAATTGGGAAAACAGTTGGCAAAAACGATTTTGGAAGAATGGAACACCAAAAAAGAGGCTCCTCATGACCCTTCAACAAAAGAATTATTATCTTACTACACACAAAATAAATAATACATCATGCAAAATATTCTCACTTCGGTACACTCTGTCCTTGCTTATATCGTTCTTATCGTACTCATTTTAGCGTTCTTAAATGCAGTTTCAGGCTGGTTGTCTAAGCGAGATTTTAAGATGAGTAAAGACTTAAGAATTAGTTTATTTGCTTTGATTCTTTCGCACACACAATTACTGCTTGGTCTGATTGTTTATTTCATTTCTTCAAATGGCCTTAATGCTATTACCTCTATTGGTATTGGAAATTTAAACTCTGCAGCCCGTCTATTGGCTTTAGAACATCCAACAACGAACATTATTGCCATTGTGTTGATCACAATAGGATGGTCAAAGCACAAGCGCAAAGAGGCTTCTGAAGCTAAATTCAAAACACTCTCTCTATATTATGGTTTAGGACTTCTTCTCATTTTGAGCAGGATTCCTTGGGGGCAATGGCTCGGCTAAGTCCATATAAACAGGGTAATGATCACTGTATCCATTAGTAAATGAAATTCCTGAAAAGGAACGCAAAGGATAACCTCTATACGGTCCTTTTTGTTGAGTCATAAATGTGGGGTTAAACACACCTATTTTTTTGAGTCGTAGCCTTTGTGGCGTCAAAAAATTTTTGGTGAACAAAATTTGGTCGAACAAGTGCCATCGGTCTTGATGCGCAATACTTCCAATACCTTTTTTATATAGAATTCGCATAGGGTTCTGTAAGCTGTCACTAAATTTTATGCCGTGTTCTAGTACTTGTATGGAATAATTCACTGGGTCGTCATTAAAATCCCCCATAATTAGAATCTGATTATCATGATCCAAAGTCAAGAGTGAATCAACTAAAGATCTACTTTTATAGGCAGCCTTGATACGAAAGGGATTAGACCTCTTTTGACCACCGCTTCTAGAGGGCCAATGCACTACAATAAAATGAACCAAGTAATCATTTAGAAATCCACTGACCACGAGTTGATCTCTGGTGAATTTTCGTTCATTGTTCCGATTATTCAAGTATAAATTATGGTATTGGTAATGGAGTAACGTATAGACTTCTGGACGATATAAAAGGGCTACGTCTATGCCTCTTTGATCGGGACTGTCTTGGTGAACAATGTTGTACTTAACTCCTTTTAACAGCAGTATATTTTGTAAATCGCTTAGAACCTTGGCATTCTCAATTTCACATAAGCCTATTACTGCTGGCCAATTGTTATTGGATAAGGTCATAGCCTTAAAAACTTGTGCGATTTTATGCAGTTTAGATTGGTATTTTTCTTCGGTCCATTTGAATTTGCCGTTCGGAGTTCTGTCGTCATCTTTAGTCAAAGGGTCGTCGTATATATCAAATAGATTTTCACAATTGTAAAAAACAATCCTCGACTTTTGTTGTGCTGTCACTTTAAGATGCAGAAAAGCACAAAACAGGGCTATGCATAGAGGTTTAATCATTGTGCAAGTGTAATCAAAGTGATTGCAAGAGTATTGCACTGTCTCAAATTAGGTTTGCAGAAATCGATTTGATTCATGCATAAACTATTAGTTGCTATTCTGCTTTTAACCCATCTGAAGACTTCAGCTCAAGATGTTTCTAATTCCTTGTCGAACGCTTATTTAGACATTGAGGAATTGCCAACAGCTTTGCAAAGCAGAATGTCCACTTTTTTGAGAACTGCCGCTTTTGATTGGGGTCATGTTTGGTTTAACATTCGAAATTTAGAGACTAGAGAAGCGCAATTTATATTCAATGGTTCTGAGTTAAACCGATTGCTCGACGACAGTCACGATTGGAATATGTGGTCAGGTTTAAATGAAGTGCTGCGTAACAATATTCAAAATGAGGGAATAAAGCCATTTGCATATGCAGTGGGCAGATTGGGAAACATTCAAGTTTTTAAAACAAATCCTTTTGAACTTCGTCAGGGGAATCGAATTACATTCAGCAGTTCAAATCGATCTTATCGCCATCGCGCACAGTACTACTATACTAAAATTAGAAGCAAAGACGCCTTCACCTTTGCTCTTGCTAACAGAGCAGCTAATGAAGGTTATTACCAGGCAAGCCCTTACTTGTCAAGGAGTGTTTTTGCGGCTTATTCATGGCGTAAAAAGCGACATCAATGGTACATGGGATACAGTGGAGTTGACACCCGAAGGGCCTCGATGAATTTTATCACAAAGGAAGTATTTGATTTGTATGGACCCCGCTATAATCCATATTGGGGGGGTTTCAATAATTCCAAGCGCAATGCACGAATTAAACACCAAAGAAATAACCTGCTGCAGTTGAACTGGAATTATCAGAGAAGTAATTACGAATTGAATTTAGGCGCTGATCTTATAAAAAGTGTTCACGCTAAAAGTAGATTATCCCATCAAAAGGCGTCAAATCCATTACCGACCTATTACAGAAACTTACCCAGTTATTCATTGTCAAACTCTAACAGTTCATGGCTTGGTTTGTATAAGACGTATTGGCTCGAGAAAGAAAGACCTCAAATCAATTGGGCCGAATTATTTCTGGCCAATAGTCAAGGCGTTATTGACTTTACCCCCTATGTTTTTTTGGATGATGTTGAAGAGAGATTTGGCTCTAATATCTTTTTTCATCTAGAGAAGAATTCTGTTGCCGGATTAGACTTTCAGGTCTACTTGGCTCGGCAGAGTGAAAAGTATGCCCTATTCGCCCAAGTAAAAGATCTGTTAGGGGCAGCAAATTATTTGGATATTGATTCATTCAGCCAAACGCAAAACAATGCACTCAACACATCTCCTAAAGGGCTGAATGAGCGCATTAATTACAATGTTGGCCTCAATGCCAAAGAACGAGAAATGAACTTCATTGTAAGAAAAAAATACGATGATTTTAAAGCCTATGTGGCCTTAAACTATAAAATATTGTCTTTCCAAAGAGATGGGAAATTCCAAAACGGGCGCTATCCACAGAACAGTTTAGGAACAGACGTCTGGAGGTCTTTTAATTCGCATAATTTTAAAATAGGGCTCGAACATCAAATTGAAGGAAAGCATTATTTCGATTTGAATTACGCATGGAGTGAGCGTGTGAAGAGTCCTCAAGAACACTATTTGAATCTACGTGAAAACGCTATTTTCTTAGATCTTAAAAATGAAAAACGAAAGGCTCTTGAGTTGAAGTATAGTTTTCATACTGCTCAACTACAGCTGTATTCAAATGTATATCACTACCGAATCAAAGATCAAAATGAGCGAAATCGTTTCTATTTAGACCATTTGGACTTCGCTGATTTCACACATCAGATTGTTCACGGAATAAGTTCTAGAGCTTCTGGACTTGATTTAGGGATGGATTTTCAACTCGATTCGACATGGAGTTTATCTCTAGCCTGTGCGTTGTTTAGAGGGTATTATTTAAAAGCAGATCATCTTGATTTTTATTCTGATGATTTGATGCAAACAGAAAATCAAAATGATTTTCATGGTTTAACCTTTGCACCTAATACCATTCGTAACGCACCTTTAACTAACCACCCTTCTCGGGCTCTTTCTTTGGGTTTGAATATGCGCACAAACAATTATCTATTTGCTGCAGCGACATATAATTTTATTTCCAAATATCCCATAGACTTTGCCTGGTATCATCGCACTGAACAATTTTTGAATCAACTCGGTTCGCTGATGGGTACAAGAGTCGATAGGCTGCCACCCAATCACATACCTGAAAACAATTATTTGAATTTGTTGTGTGGGAAGTCTTGGCGTCTTGACGATGGATATCTCTTGTTTTTTTCGAGTATTTCTAATGTATTCAATAGGATTCAACCCATTTCAGGTTTTGAACAATCAAGAATCGGTAAGCCAACGGACTACCTTCAAGACCAAGTGCGTACTACACCCATATTTGGCCCTAAATATTGGTACGCTATGGGGAGAAATTACTTTATCAATCTTTCGTATCGTTTCTAATTAAATTTTTTAAATATGAAGTTAAAATGTGTTTACGCCTTGTTGGGCGCTGGAATGTTGTTGACTGGATGTTGGCATGATTATATCGGTCAAGTGCCTGATGTAGAGTGTGATGACCCCCTTGTGCAAACGGAGTCATGGAATGAGCTTGTTAAAATACTTGAAATGTATCCTGAGGGAGAAGTCGTTCAAATTGAACAGGATATCTGGCTTGAGGGAGTTGTTATTAGTTCCGACAGAGAAGGAGCAAATTACCAGCAAATCCTCATTCAAAACATCAATAATGCACCAAGAGGAATCTTGTTGAAGACTGAAATGACTAATGCACACTTTTATTATCCATTTCAACAGAGGGTGTTACTGAGTTTAAAAGGCTTGAGTTTTCAAATGAAGCAGGGGATGATTACAGCTGGCCTCTATCACATATTGTATGACAACCCTGTTTTGGCTAAAATACCTGAAACCGTATTAAAAGAGCATCTCATTAGGTCGTGTGTCCCTTTAGAGCCTATTGAACCAACTCCTATAAAATTGGAAACACTAAGCGAAACGCATAATTATACCTTTCAACGCTTTACAGGTTTATCATTTGTTCCTGATGAGATAGGTAAAATGTTAGGAGTATTTAGAGAAGACTCTAATCGATTATTACTTGATTGTAATGGGAATGAATTAAGGCTTGTTTTGAGTGGATATGAAGAATATTACGATTATTTAATTCCGGAATCACAGGTTCAAATCTCTGGAATACTCTTTGTTAAAAATGGACGATGGCATATTGAATTGAATTCAATTGAGCATTTGATTTTAACAGAAGAATCTTGCCCCGAAAAGAAGTCAAACCACAGTGTTTTTATCAGTGAAATAGCAGATCCAAACAATGACAGCAAAGCCCGGTTTATAGAATTGTTTAACGCTGATGAAAATGATATTTCATTGCAGGGGTGGGAATTACAGAGGTATACAAACGCTGATTCAACGGTGAGTAGTCGTTTTGACTTGAATTCTTATACCATAAAATCAAATTCTACATTTGTAATAGCTGCTGATGCAGCTCAGTTTGAACTTGTATATGGTATAGTTCCTGATGCAGAGGCCAAGGGGTCAAGTGTAGCGAATTCAAATGGAGACGACAACTTGGTTCTGATCAACGCTGACGGAAAAACAATGGATATATTTGGCCGAATAGGAGAAGACGGTAGTGGAACCGATCATGAATTTGAAGATGGAAGAGCCTTGAGAAAATCTCATATTAAAGAAGGAACCGATATTTTTGTTGCAGAGGATTGGGAAATAAGTAATGATAGTGGAGGAAATGGGACAGTTCTAAAAACAGAAAATGCACCTGAAGATTTCAATCCAGGAATTAGAATAAATTAGTGAACTATGAAAATTGCTGCCATTCAAAAGATATTGCACTGGCATGACCCCCAGGCCAATTTTAAAAGTTTTGAAGGTGAAATAGAACTATTGGCTGAAGATGTCGACTTGGTGGTTTTACCTGAAATGTTTTCTACGGGTTTTACTATGAATCCTGAAGACTTAGATGCAAATGTGGGAGCTATCACCTTGCAATGGATGCAACGAATGGCAGCAAATTTTCAAATTACCCTGCTCGGAAGTACTGCTTTTTTCGATGGTCGTATTTGGTCAAATAGAGCGTTTATTATTCATGCAGACGGAAGCCACAATCACTACAACAAAAGACATGGTTTTAGCATGTCTAATGAAGAAAAGATCTATCAAAATGGAGAAGAGCGAATTCAAGAAAAGGTCAAGGATTTAATGATATGTCCCATGATTTGCTATGATTTGCGTTTCCCAGTCTGGTCCAGAAACAAAAAGCCTTATTACGACCTTTTGATTTATATGGCTAATTGGCCAATTTATCGCATCTCAGCTTGGAACGATTTACTCAAGGCCAGAGCAATAGAGAATATGTGTTATGTAATCGGGGTCAATAGAACAGGGAGCGATAAAAATGGATGGGAATACAATGGCTGTTCAGCGGTTTATGACCCTTTAGGTGTTGAACTTGCTTTTTTAAATGAAGATCAAAGCAGTTGTGTAGTTGAGCTCGACAAAGCGCATCTCAATCAAATTCGTAATGAATTGGGCTTTTTAAAAGATGCTGACTCTTTTGAAATTAATTTGTGATGATAAAAGTTTGATCAATTTCCCAATTGGCGCGAACTTCAATAGGATCTGGAAAGTACTTTACCTCTTCTGCTTGTGTTTTTAGCAACCAATTTCCGCTGTCAAAGCGACCATTTTTATTTCGGTCATAGATTACCCTTAAACCGTAGGTGGCAGGTTCTAGCAAATCAAATGTAAGAGGTTCTTTTTGGTCCAGATTGACGGCGCTAACAATCTCGTCTTTACCATCTAATAGCTCGACAATGATAGGATAGGTTGCGCCCTCAATGGATAATTGAAGTGTGCCGTAATCTTCGAGTTGACCGTATCTGTATTTTTTTTCGATACTGTCATTTGAGGTTCCAAAAATATCTTCAACTGCCCCAGGTAGGAGGTTTAATTTAAATTCATCAGAAAAATCGCGTTGGTAGTAGACGTTTAAGGCTCTTCGTGTTTGGTCCAGTTCTAACTCAAATTCTACGGGGATACTATCAAATTTGAAGAGGCTGAAAAGAGTACTGTCGATTTTGGCAATTGGAGTTGAGGTTTCAATTACTGCATGATCTGTAGTTTTAAGTGAACCGTTAGGTTTTAGTGAAAGCGTAAGACTATCGAGGTCAACGGTACTTTTCTTTCGAACGGTAAAGGTGTCAATTTGATCGAGTTTAGGTACACGTACAAGAAATTGCAGAGAATCGAAGGCTGGAGGATGAATCCAAAACTGTAAACTATCCTTGTCTTTAATTTTTTCGGTAAAGGTTGTTATGCTGTCGCTGAGTTTGGTCAATAACTCAATTTCTGGCACGATGTGCTTTGGCCCTCTGTACGGAAACAAAATGCGCTGCTGTGAAACTTGTGCAGGAACTACAGCAGCATAGGGAGTCGCTTCTTTAAAGAGATTGATTAAAAACAAATCCTCAGTCGGAATAAAAATAGGCTCGTCCAAAAAGCCAAACTTATCTAAGCTAGGATCGAATAAATTGTTGCTGTTTTCGTCTTTAATCGCAACGAGTTGATATTGACCTGGGCTGAGGTAATTAAAATCGAAAACCGGTAAGCTGTCTAAGGTGTTGGTCAAATAGGTAGGAGGCTTTTGGTAGACGATAGAATCAGTGTAAGAGCTGTCAATTTTATAGAGCATGACACTGATAAATTCTTCTGCTTTTCGATTCACAGCATCCTTTACAATACCTTTTAAACGCAAGGAGTCGATATAATCTCCTGTGGAAATGACGTATTGAAAGTTGACTAAAGCATTTGATTCATTATTGTCTGCGATACTCTGCCCGAAATTAAAACTGTAGGTAGTATTTAACTTAAGTGTGTCTTCAATATCGATTTGAATGAATTTACTTGCGCTACCCTGAGGGCTAATTACAGGGTCATTTTCAAGAGGAGGTGAAATGATTAACTGCTCCTTTAAGTTTTTTAGCTTGATGTATTCGTCAAAGTAGATTCGAATTCGAGTCTCGTTAAAATTCGTTGTTTCAATGGGCGGTTGAGCCTTTATAAAAACTGGAGGTGTTTCGTCTTTAGGCCCCCCAGTGGGAGAACCCCTTTTGGCACATTGATTAAAGCTTAGGATTAAGAAACAACCGATTAAAAAGGATTGAATTTTTTTCAACATCAAGACGAATTCAAAGCTGAAAGTTACAACATTATCAACTGAATTTATTCTTTTTAGGGGTATAAGCAATGGCTGCAATTTTAATAGAAACAGGGGCGCCTTTTTTCAATTGAGCCACACAAGATGAAATGGTCGCTCCCGAGCTGATTACGTCATCGATTAACAGAATCGATTTACCATTTATTTTCTCTGGGTGAACGAGTTGATAACTCTTTTTCTTAGAATCAAAACGCTCCCTAACGTTCTTTTTGGTTTGAGATAATTCAAGTCGAGTCTGTTTTAACACATCAGTGCAATAGTGCGCACTTATCATTTTTGAAAGTTCATTGCCGAAAAAGTCCAATTGATTGTACCCTCTTTTTCTGCGTTTTTTTGAATGCAGTGGAACAGGAATAATTAAGTCAATTTCTGGCCATTGGTATACAGGATATTTTTCGAGCCAAAGTTGTGCAAAAAACACTCCGAGTTCGGCCTGATTTTTGTATTTTAAATGGTGAATAAAATGTAAGGTAATTCCCTTTGGGTAGTTGAAAAAAATCGCACAAATAGGGTAGCTTTTATCGATTAAGGGTACGTTTATTCCGTTTTGAAGATGGAGCGTGGTTTCGGTCAAAGGCAGATTCGACCGACAAATTGTACACAGTGGAGTATTTGTGTCGAATAATACTGCATTACATCCGATGCAGCAAGGTGGCACAAGGGATTCTAGGACTAACTTTAATATTTTGGCTAAGCAAAACAACACCTCAATTCTATGATGGAAACTTCATCAGATACTCAAGTAAGAAATAATATTATCATTGCGGTACTCCTCGTAGTGATAGTGGCTATTTTGGTTTTATTCTACAATCTCAACCTCAATTCGAAGGCTGAAATTGATTATTTAACCATTGAAAAGCAAAACTTGACCAAATCACTTACAGAAGCCAGACTCGACATCGATCGATTCAAAAGCGAAAGTGAATTTGACAAGATGACCATTCAAAAATTAGAAAATCAGGTTGCCCAACTACAAGACTCCGTGGCTAATTTAAGTTTGACGGTTGCCAATTTAAAACAGGCTAATCGACGTCTCAAGGCTTTTGAACGTCGTTACGACAGTCTTAGAAACGCGACGAAAAACTTAATCGACGACAGAGGACGAAGAGCCATTCAAAATACTCAAAGCACTGCTGCAACAGCTGCTTCAACACCTAAAGAACCTTTAAAATCGAAAACTGAAGCGGTTAACACTGTTTTAAATGATGTTAATGAAATTGAGTTTAGCGGAATTCGTACAAAGGCTTATTTCTTGGCTTCAGGTCAACCGGTAGAATCTACATTGGCAGATCAGACCAAAATTTTCAGAACCTGTATTGATGTTGTGGCTAAGCCTACTCAGTCCAGAACCTTTACAAAAAATTTAACCCTTCGTTTTATTCCACCTGCAGGAGTTTTAGATGAAGAGGGAAATACGCCTCGCATTATGGAACAAAAGTTTCTTGTGAGTTATGACGGTAGAGGAGGCAGTATTTGTAAGGCTGTCAATGTGGCCAATCAAACTATTGTACGAGGAGAATACACCATTCAAGTTTGGGATAAAGATGTGGTTTTAACTCAAGGAGAGGTTGTTTTAAACTAATAGAAAACTCTATTTTTGCTCCCATCAAACAATCCGATCCATGAAGAATAAGGACGAGGTCTTTAAAAGAGTTATCTCACACGCCAAAGAATACGGTTTCATTTTTCAGTCCAGTGAAATTTACGACGGCTTATCCGCAGTTTACGACTATGCTCAAATGGGGGCATTACTCAAAAAAAACATCAGAGATTATTGGTGGCACGCCATGGTGCGCCTCAATGATAATATTGTAGGTATTGATGCTGCAATATTCATGCATCCCACCACATGGAAGGCCTCTGGTCACGTTGACGCATTCAACGATCCCTTAATTGACAATAAGGATTCGAAAAAGAGATACCGTGCAGATGTGTTGGTTGAGGATTATGTGGCCAATAAAATCGAGGCTAAAATCGAAAAGGAAATTCAAAAGGCAGCCAAGCGTTTTGGAGCGGATTTTGACCAAGAGCAATTCGAGCAAACCAATCCACGCGTGTTGGGTTACAAAGAAAAAGCAGACACTATATTAAAGCGATTAGCCCGCTCTTTAGAGGATGAAGATTTAGCCGACGTAAAGGCCCTTATCGAAGAATTGGAAATTGCATGTCCTTTATCGGGATCAAAAAACTGGACAGAGGTCAAACAGTTCAATTTAATGTTTGGAACCAAATTGGGTGCTTCAGCAGAAAGTGCAACAGATCTTTATTTAAGACCAGAGACGGCCCAGGGTATTTTTGTGAATTTCCTCAATGTTCAAAAAACGGGTCGAATGAAAATCCCTTTTGGTATTGCTCAAACAGGAAAGGCCTTTCGAAATGAAATTGTCGCTCGACAGTTTATTTTTCGCATGCGTGAATTTGAGCAGATGGAGATGCAGTTTTTCATCAAGCCAGGCACGCAACAAAAATGGTATGAGCATTGGAAAGAACATCGATTGAAGTGGCACCTGAGTTTAGGAATGGGCAAAGAAAATTATCGTTTTCACGACCATGAAAAATTAGCTCATTACGCCGATGCGGCCGCAGATATTGAATTTAAATTCCCTTTTGGATTCAAAGAGCTAGAGGGTATACATTCAAGAACTGATTTTGATTTGTCTTCTCATGAAAACTATTCAGGTAAAAAATTACAGTATTTTGATCCTGAAGAAAACACCTCATATGTTCCTTATGTTCTAGAGACTTCGATTGGATTAGACCGCATGTTTTTAGCCGTTTATTCGAATTCCTTACAAGAAGAGGAACTCGAAAACGGAACCCGAACCGTACTTAAACTCCCTTCTGTGTTGGCTCCTTACAAGGTGGCTGTTTTGCCTTTGCTTAAAAGAGACGGTCTTCCAGAAATTGCTCAATCCATCGTGGAGGATTTAAGATTTGACCACGATGTGGTTTACGATGAAAAAGATGCCGTAGGTAGACGTTATAGACGTCAAGACGCTATTGGAACTCCATTTTGTCTAACTGTAGACCACCAAACTTTAGAAGATCAAACGGTGACCATTCGAGAAAGAGACAGTATGAATCAAGAACGCGTGGCGATTTCAGCCATAGGCGAACTCTTGAGAAAGGAAGTCTCGATGTCTGAGTGGTTAAAGCGACTTTGAGCCTGATTTGCGAATTCGTATCGAAAAGAAAAAGTTCCTTGCATCTGCAGGGTAGTAATAGCGCGGAGCGTTTCCGCCAAAGCCAACTGCGTTCACTACAAAAGAAGAAGCGTAAGCTGTATTAGTGATATTGTTGATCCCTAAACTCAGTTCACTTTGATAACCATTTGACCATTTTTTTTGGTGCACCACTGTCATGTCTAAGCGATGAAACGAAGGTGCATAGGCGGTGTTCGCATTGTTGATAATCACCGGGTCTGTGTACAGATGATTCAGGTTAAAGCTCAGCTTATCGCTTAAATGCCCATTTAAACTTAAAGCTATTCGGTGTTTGGGAACCCCTGGAATAAATAACCCTTCGCGCTGCTCGCCTTCATCGTCAAAATCTTTGAATTTATGATGTGACCATTGGTATGAAAAGCTCAAGCTTTCTAAAAGTCCTCTTTGTTGAATTAAATAGGTTGAATTCAAATCTAAACCTGTTAATTGTGTTCTTCCCGCATTGACAAGAGCTTGAAGATCTTCAGTTAAACGTTTCTCAATAAAGAGGTCTTTGACGTCTATCGCGTAAAGTTCTGCGCTCCAGTTTAGGCGCGCCTGATTCGCAGAGTGATAACTCAATTCATACTGAGTCCCAATTTCTGGTCTGAGATTAGCATTGAATTCTTGTCCAGCGATTAGGCTTTCTTCTAAACTGGGGTTTGAATAACCCTGACTGATGTTTAGACCTAAATTTTTATAGTTGAGTTGAGCGCTTGGTGCGAGAATTCCTTTGTTGGCACTCTCAATTGAAGCATCTGAATTTCGTTGATAGTAGTACTGGTTAAAGTTGAGGTTTGTTCCGACTTGATATGAAAATTGATTCCATTGACCGTAATGACTTAGAAAGTAGTTGGAGGATAATCGTTGTTGACGTTGAGTATTGAGCAGTGTGCCTTGAACACTTTTTTGAGGGTCAACTTCTCGATAGAGGTTTTGATAGGTCCGGTCGAAGTAATTTTCTTTTCGATGTTCTAATCCAAAAATGAAACCTGAATTTCCTTTAGAATAAGTTCCGCTTATTCGATAACCTAAACTATAGGTTCTATCGTCTAAAATATTGAACGGTCTTGCCTCGTAATGATCGGCATCTATGTAATAGAGCGAGGGCTGAATTTGCAATCCGTTTTTTTTCCATTTGTGGTAAAGAGCAAACAAGGCGTAGTTGTTTTGTTCGTAACCCTTTGCTGCATTCCAGGTGAAGGCTGCTTTTGTAGGATTATTTTCAAAATCATTTTGATTTAAGGAGCTGGGAATTTGAGCGTTGTAATTGATTTGATTTAAAAAGAAGCCCAACTTGTGATGCTCACCTAAGTTGTACACGTTCTCAAACCAAAATCCATTGCGTCTAAAATTATTGTTTTGACGGTATCCCTCACGATCTAAGTGATGTAAACTGAGTCGTAAGGCTTTTTTTTCGTTTGAAAAGTTGTACTGATAATGCGTTTTAAAAAGCCCATAGCTTCCCATCAGTGCACTGAAAGCTTGTCGGCTTCCATTGACTTTTTGAAGATCTGATTCCAGCTCAAGTAAACCTCCAAGTGCTGCTCCAAAGGCTGTAGCCTTAGGTCCTTTTACGACCCTGATTCGGTCTGTGTTTTCAAGGTCAAATGCTTCAACTGTAGACTCTCCAACACCATTGGTGACGGGTATGCCGTTGTAGTACATCTTGATTTTTGTGGTGCTGTAGGGCGATCGCGCTCCAATTCCTCGCACGCTAATACGGTTGGTGTTTAGGGCTCCTGATTGTAATTGAATTCCAGGGATTCTATTTATTTCTTGGGCAAAAGAAATGGGATTTGTTTTTGGACTGATCGTAGCAGCGGTAGTTAATCCTAAGAGTTCTTCAGATTTTATAGCTGCTTTTATGACCACCTCTTCAAGATCAATCTGTGAAATGCTATCGCGCTGTTGGGCAAACACCAATGAAGGAAGTAGTAATAAGATCGCTCTTTTCATAGTAAAGTTTTAACAAATCTACTATTTTTATCCCCCATGAAAATTATTTCCTACAATGTAAATGGTATCCGAGCAGCCATGAATAAAGGCCTTTTAGATTGGCTTCAGCAGGTGGATGCCGATGTGGTTTGTTTGCAAGAAACCAAGGCCCACAAAGAACAAGTCGATCTCGAAGCTATTACTCAAATTGGATATGAACATCAGTATTGGTTTTCGGCAGAAAAAAAGGGCTACTCCGGTGTGGCTATTTGGAGTAAACAAGCAGCTGATAGTGTAGAAGAAGGAATAGGAATACCTCACATTGACAGTGAAGGAAGAAACATAAGAGCAGACTTTGGTGCTGTTTCTGTAATGAGCATGTACCTTCCTTCAGGTACCAATATCGACCGACTGGATTACAAGTTTGCTTATATGGATGACATATTGGTTTACTTGAATGAACTTCAAAAGAAACATCCTGAATTGCTGGTTTGTGGAGATTATAATATTTGTCACAAGGCTATTGACATTCACGACCCCGTGCGAAATAAAAAAGTATCGGGTTTTCTTCCGGAGGAGCGCGCATGGCTAGACGATTTTGTAGCTGCTGGATTTGTAGACAGCTTTCGAATGTTCAACACAGAGGCCGATCAGTACACCTGGTGGAGTTATCGCGCAAATTCTAGAGCAAAAAACAAGGGGTGGCGTTTGGATTACGGAATGGCCACCACTGCATTATCTGCCAAAATAGAGCGGTCTGTCATTTTAAATCAAGCCGTTCATTCAGATCATTGTCCAATTTTAATCGAACTTAAAAAATGATTTACACGAATTTATCGACCACCGATTTAAAAGTCAGTAAAATCTGTTTGGGAACCATGACTTGGGGGCGTCAAAATACCCAAGAAGAAGGTTTTGAGCAAATGAATTATGCCTTAGCTCAGGGGGTGAACTTTTGGGATACTGCAGAATTGTATCCTGTGCCTGCAACAGCAGAGCGTTATGCACACACTGAAATTATCATTGGAAATTGGCTAAAAGAAACCAAAAGAAGGTCAGAAATTGTGTTGGCCACTAAAATAGCGGGTAAAGCCGCCTTTACCTCACACATTCGAACCACAGGTTTTCAATCACAGTCTTTAATTGAGGCCGTAGATCAAAGTTTGGAACGACTTCAAACAGACTACATCGACTTGTATCAATTGCACTGGCCAGAGCGAGTGACTAATTTTTTTGGCAAGCGAGACTATCCTATCGGAGAAACTTGTGAATGGGAAGACAATATTGCTGAAGTACTGGGAACCTTAGAAAAAATTGTAGCCTCTGGAAAGGTCAGATATATCGGGCTTTCAAATGAAACGCCATGGGGTTTGATGCGATTTTTAGAAGAACACGCTGCAAACTTTAAACTGCCGAGAGTAGTCAGTGTGCAAAACCCGTATTCTTTGTTGAATCGACTTTACGAGGTGGGAATGGCTGAAATGTCAATGCGATCTGAGGCGGGTTTATTGGCCTATTCTCCCCTGGGATTTGGAGTGCTCTCAGGAAAGTATTTAGGTGGAAAAAAACCTGAAAATGCCAGAGTGACCTTATTTCCAAATTTCAGCAGGTATAGCGGAGGCAATTCGGTTAAGGCCACAGAGATGTACAAAGAAGTCGCAGATGCACACGGCTTGAGCTTGACGCAATTGTCTTTGGTATTTGTCAACACACGGCCCTTTGTGACCAGTAATATCATTGGAGCCACCAGTATTGCTCAATTAAAAGAGAATATCGAAAGTGTAAATGTCAAATGGAATCAAGAGCTCGAAGATGCGGTAAATGCGATTCATGGGCAAATTCCAAACCCAGCTCCTTAATCGCTTTGATTCGTCTTAAAACAAGCCCGGACCAAATCTTCAACTTTTGAAAATTTAAGAATTTCAATTTTTGGATTTTTAATGCTTATCGTTGCAAATTCGGAAATGTAAATTTTCGAGAAGCCCAATTTTTCAGCCTCAGAAATTCTTTCATTGATGCGTTGTACCGGACGAATTTCTCCAGCGAGACCAACCTCTGCTGCAAAGCAACTTTTTGTTGAAATAGGAAGGTCAATACTTGAAGAAAGTACGGCCATAACCACGGCCAAATCGATTGCGGGATCGTCGACCTGAATACCTCCGGTTATATTTAAAAAAACATCTTTTGCACCCAATTTAAACCCAGCCTTTTTTTCGAGCACGGCCAAGAGCATATTTAGCCTTTTGGCATTGAATCCAGTTGTTGATCGCTGTGGAGTTCCATATACTGCAGAGCTAACCAACGCCTGTATTTCAATCATTAGAGGACGTTGCCCTTCAACTGTGGCTGAAATGGCTATTCCACTTAAGGGATGCTCGTGGTTAGAAAGCAGTAATTCAGAGGGGTTGTTTACTTCTTTCAAACCGTTGGATTGCATTTCGTAAATACCCAACTCTGAGGTGTTTCCAAACCTGTTTTTTAAGCCTCTTAAAATGCGGTAAACATAATTGCGGTCTCCTTCAAATTGCAATACGGTGTCGACCATATGCTCGAGTAATTTTGGTCCAGCTAATTGTCCTTCTTTGGTGATATGCCCTACCAAAATCATTGGCGTATGAGTCTGTTTGGCGTATTGAATCAATTCTGCTGCGCATTCTCTAATTTGAGACACTGTTCCAGCAGCAGAGTCTAATCGATTTGAATGAAGGGTTTGTATGGAATCGACGATGACTAAGTCTGGTTGTAACTCTTCGAGTTGTTGACCTATTTTTTGGGTGTTGGTTTCGGTCAAAATATAACAATCTGCTCTTTGGTTGTCAATGCGTTCTGCTCTCATTTTGATCTGTCTACTGCTTTCTTCTCCAGAAGTGTAGAGTACTTTTAAAGGAGAGCTCAGTGCAATTTGCAAGAGCAGTGTGCTTTTTCCAATTCCCGGTTCACCTCCGAGCAGAATGACAGAACCTGGCACTAAGCCTCCACCAAGAACCCTGTTAAATTCTTTATTGGTGGTATCGATACGCGTTTCATTTTGCACATCAATTTCCTGAATCCGCTGGGCCTTGCTTTGTCTTGTTTCTTGTTGAGTGGCAGTAATATCCTTGACTGAAGCGGTGCTGATCACTTCTTCTGCAATGGTATTCCAGGCTTTACAACTGTAGCACTGTCCGGTCCATTTTGAACTTTGAGCCCCACAACTCTGACAGTAATACGTTGTTTTAGTCTTTGCCATTTTCAGGATTATTGTCTTTTACAAAAGGTATGAATAAAAAAGAAAGCACCCCAAGAAGCACCACTAACAATGTTTGAGCAATCCACATGATCCAGCCATAGGCATCGCCTTGAACCTTGGCGATTTCGAATAGTGAGAGTGAGCTGCTAATGGCAATCGGATACAATCCAATTCCACCATTAGTTGTAGTCATTGCGAATGTTCCAGCGATAAACCCTACCAATATTTCATTAAAGCGAATTTCTCGTAAATCAACAATAGCGTATTGAATGACCCAAAACATTCCGATATAACAAGCCCAGATGAAAAGGGTATGGCCTAAGAAATGCCATTTCTTTTTCATGTGTAAAACACTGTTGATTCCCTCTTGTAGTCCTTTGAGAAATGCAGTAAGCTTCAGGGCAAAAGGATGGGTAGACTTTTGAAATAACTTAATGCTTATTCCAAGTGCAACAAGTGCTAATAGTCCTAATCCTAAGAGCACACCAACACTTTTTCCTCCACTGCCGATCAATTCGAAAAGTTGGTTGGATTGCACCATAAAAGTGAGTGCGAGTACAACTACTAACATGAGCAAATCAACAATTCGCTCGGTTACTATAGTTCCAAACCCTTTTTCAAACGGAACCTTGTTGTAGGTGTTTAAGGCGGTTGCTCTAAAGAGTTCTCCTGATCTCGGTATACCTAAATTCGCAAAGTAAGAGAGCATAACCAGCATAAATCCCTTTAATAGAGAAACGCGGTATCCCATAGGTTCTAAGAGATAGTTCCACCGCCATGCTCTGGAGAGATGACTCGCTAACCCCATTAATAAAGAGACCAGCACCCAATTGAAATTGGCTTCTTTCATGTTTTGCCAAATGAGTAATCGTTCTTCTTCGCTGGTGCTGCTGTAGGAATAATACACTAGACCTAAACCCAATGCAATGGGTAAGATTATTTTAATCCATTTGCCTAGTGAATTGTTTTTCATTTAGTCCAATAAGTTAGTGGCTTCATTTGGAAAAACAATGGCCGGTTGAAAAGCTTTGGCAGCTTCTATGGGCATGCTTGCATAACATATCAATATGAGTACATCACCTACGGCTACCTTACGGGCAGCTGCACCGTTAAGGGTAATTTCTCCACTTTTTCTGGGCCCTGGAATGGCATAGGTTTCAAGCCTTTCGCCATTATTATTATTTACTATTTGCACTTTTTCACCTCTGATGATATTAGCAGCATCCATTAAATCTTCATCAATGGTAATGCTGCCGATATAATTTAAATCTGCATTGGTGACTTTAACACGGTGTATTTTCGATTTTACAACTTCAATATTCATAATTTCCTGTGATCAACTGAAGACTTAGTTTAGTTGTATGTTGTCTATGAGTCTTACGCCTTCTACTCTCACGGCAATAAAAGCTCTGTATTTTAATTTCTTTTGATTCTTTTGCGCTGGTGTTAGTGTAATCTCATCCGCAATTTCAAAATATTCGAGTTCGATGAAATCTCTGTGCATGGAAATTTTCTTTTCGACATAAAGCTTGAGGTTTTCCATGGTATTTGTCGAAAATTTTAGTTTGACTTGTTTGAGGGTCTCGTAAATCAAACCGCATTTTTCTCTGGATGCTTCTGAGAGCTTTTGATTTCTTGAGCTCAAGGCCAATCCATTGCGTTCTCGCGATGTAGGGCAAGGAACAATAGTAGTTCTCCACCTGTGTTTTTTGTTGAGGTATTGAATGATTCTCAACTGTTGAAAGTCTTTTTCTCCAAAGAAAGCAAACTTGGGTTGAACGGCGTCAAAAAGTCGCTCGACTACATTAGCCACACCCTTGAAATGCCCGGGTCGATTAGCTCCTTCCATGATTTTATCTAATCCCATAAAATTGAAATCGTTCAACTGTACCGCATCTCCATAAATGTCTTCATTTGTTGGAAGATATACGATGATATCTTCACTAAGGTGTCGGAGCATTTGTATATCGCTCTCCACTGTCCTCGGATAACCCTCAAGATCTTTGGCATCATTGAATTGAGTAGGGTTGACGTAAATGCTAACTACACAGACATCCGATTTATACAGTGCTCTTTTGACCAAGGAGAGGTGACCCTTGTGCAGCGCACCCATGGTAGGAACAAACCCTATTTTCTTCTTTTTTTTACGAAGGGGATTGAGGTAGGTCTGTAAATCACTTTTAGCCGAAAAGCTCTTCATTGTTCATCGAATTGGTAGGCAAAAATACCACAATAGGCATATACCACAATAATTTCGTACTTTTGCAAACACAATTTTTAGTACTAAAACTCACTCTATGAATGGAAAAAGGATTTTGTTTGTTTCTTCTGAACTAGTTCCTTATCTCCCAGAGAATCAAGTTTCTTTAATGTCGTATGAATCGCCCAGAGTTGTAAACAGCAATGGGGGACAAATTCGAATCTTTATGCCGCGCTATGGTAATATCAATGAAAGAAGGCATCAATTGCACGAAGTGATTCGTCTTTCAGGTATGAATTTGGTGATCAATGATATGGATATGCCATTAATTATTAAGGTGGCTTCAATACCTAAAGAACGAATTCAAGTTTATTTTATCGATAACGAGGAGTATTTCAAAAGAAAGGCCACGTTTTTTGATGCAGATGGAAAATTATTCGACGATAATGACGAGCGCGCAATATTCTTTGCCAAAGGTGTTGTTGAAACGGTTAAAAAGTTGAATTGGGCTCCTGATGTCATCCACGTTCACGGATGGATGGCTTCTCTACTTCCTTTATACTTGAGAACTTACTACAAAGACGAGCCTATTTTTGCCGATTCTAAAATTGTCACTTCTGTATACGAACAAGGATTTGAGGGTAATCTCAATGCAGAGATGAAGTCTAAAATCGCATTTGATGGTGTTGAGACCGACGTCTTAGAAGGACTTTCAACTCCAAATTTTAATAATCTGTTAAAGACCGCGATAGATTATTCAGATGGCATTATATTCGCAAGCGAAAGTGTCTCTGAGGAACTTGAAACCTATGGAAAAAGCAAAGGAATACCAACCTTAGATTTTTGTCCAATTCAAGAAACAGAAGAGGCCTATCTCAATTTTTATAATAACGAAGTTTTATAGCAGACAAAGTTTTAATAAGTATGCTTTTTAGACCTAACAAGTACATCCTTCTGTCGGTGTGTGTGACCCTTTTCGCTGCTTCCTGTGTTGAGGATGATTTTATTATCGGTGACGGTGTTATATCTGGAGAGCCTTTTAGCACATCCAAGCAAGAATTCCCTGTCACTATTAAACACATTGATGTTTCGTCTGTACAAACGAATAAATTGCCTTTGTATCAACTCGGTAACTATAACGACCCAATCTATGGTAAGACTAGTGCAAGAGTGATTACCCAATTTAGATTGCCGTCAAACAATCCGACTTTTGGTTTGTTGAGACAAGAGCTTGAAGAATTGGAAGATCAGGGAGGCGTTCAAGATACCATTAACGAGCAAGAAACCGTTACAGGGGCATATTTGTACATTCCTTATCAGCAGGTGCCCGCCACCAATAGAGATTCTGACAGTGACGGCGTTCCAGATATTTATGACGAAGATCCAGACTCGAATCAGAGTGATAGTGATGGTGACGGTTTAACAGATAATGAAGAACGATTATTGGGAACAAATCCACTGGATCCAGATACCGATGGAGATGGTGTTTTGGATGATGAAGATGAGGAGACCGCTCCAAACAATTATCCTTTGACTTTTGATTTGGATAGTATTTACGGTAATGCAGAGGTTCCTTTTAGACTAAAAGTAGAGAGTTCAACCTACTTTTTAAGAGATTTAGATCCCAATGAAAATTTTGAGCAGACACAGCGTTATTATTCGAATCAAGATTATTCAGACTTTGTAGGTTCAACCGTTCTATTTGAGGGCGAGGTAGAAATTGACAATAAACAAATCATTTTCTACCAAGAAGACAATCCAGATACTGAAGATGTTGATGAGTCAACACTTTTAGATACAGAAAAGACCTTAAATCCTGGAATTCGAGTTCCGTTGGATACCGACTTTTTTCAAGAAAACATTCTCGATAAAGAAGGCTCTGTTGAATTCATCAGTCAGGCCAATTTTCAATCTTTCTTAAGAGGGTTGCAATTGTCGATTGACAGCAGTGATGATATGATGTTGTTGTTAGATTTAACCGACGCCATAGTATTTATTGAATACGATTACTTGAGAAATAACAATAACGATACTTTAGAGGATACTTCTGACGATGAATTAGAGCGAGAAGAACAAACCTTTAGGTTAAATCTCATTACCGGTGGAGGTTTCGCTCCTGTCGTTGGAAACGCCATTAATACTTGGGAAACTGAGACCTACAACAGCATTATTCAAGATCGTATTGACAATGAAAACGATCAAAGTAGAATGTATTTAAAAGGGGGTTCAGGAGTTTTAGCCGAGATTAATTTATTCGGTGAAGGCGAATCGGGCCAAGCGGTAATTGAAGAAATTCGCGCCAATAACTGGATTATCAATGAGGCGAACCTCACCTTTTATGTAGATCGAGAAGAGTTGGACGTTGCAGGTAGCGTATATGAGCCAACACGATTGTATTTGCACAATGGAGATAATATGCGTCCCCTCTACAAACCAGGAACAGAATCTTCGGTTGCTGAAACGCCATTAGGGTTCTATTTGAATTACGATGCGCGCCTTCAAAAAGAAGGTGACAAAGGGGTAAAATACACGGCTCGAATTACAGAATGGGTCAATGATATTATCGTTCGAGATTCGGTTAATGCACCTATTCGAGTTGCAGTTTCTGCTAATATCGGAGTGACGAATTACTTGGAGGCCATCGATCAAAATACTGAAATGGTCAACCATCCATTAATGACATCTATCACTCCTGTTGGAACTGTAATCTACGGGCCACTTCCCGAGCAGGAGCAGTTTGACAAGCGTTTAAAGCTGGATATTTTTTACACCGAAGCAAATCGTTAAACTTTACGATTTTTTAGCACTTCAATTTCGTTGAAACCATTTTAATGGGTGTATCTTTGACCCGTTCTAAATCATTAACACCTTAACAATTTTATTATGTGTGGCATCGTAGGTTATATAGGAAATCGAGAAGCATATCCTATCATCATAAAGGGTCTTCAACGACTCGAATACAGAGGTTATGATTCAGCTGGAATCATGCTTTGTGACACTGAATCTCTAAGCATTTGCAAAACCAAGGGTAAGGTTGAAGACCTCAAACAAAAAGCTCAAAGTGACATAGAGACACTTGGACAGCTAGGTTTAGGTCACACGCGATGGGCAACCCATGGAGAGCCGAGCGATTCTAACTCACACCCTCATGTTTCAAATAGCGGAGATTTAGTAATCATTCACAACGGAATCATTGAGAATTATGCGTCTATAAAGCAAGCCCTGCAAGAAAGAGGATATCATTTTCATTCAGATACCGATACTGAAGTTTTGGTCAACCTTATCGAAGAAATTAAAAAAACACAAAAGGTCAAGTTAGGAAAAGCAGTTCAATTGGCTTTAAATGAAGTAGTTGGGGCTTACGCCATCGCAGTGTTTGATCAAAATAATCCTGACGAAATTGTCGCGGCGAAATTGGGTTCTCCACTCGCTATAGGAATTGGTGAACAAGAGTATTTCTTGGCATCAGATGCCAGCCCATTTATAGAATACACGTCTAATGCCGTGTATTTAGAAGACGGTGAAATAGCTATTTTACGACGTGGAAAAGAAATCAAAATGCGAAAGATTGTGGATGATTCCATCACCTATCCCAACATTTTTGAATTAAAGCTCAGCCTTGAAGAGATTGAAAAGGGTGGTTACGATTATTTCATGCTCAAAGAAATATACGAACAACCTAGAGCTATTAAAGATACCTATAGAGGCCGATTATTGGCCGAACAAGGTGTAATTAAAATGGCTGGAATTGATGAGCACTTAGAAAAGTTTTTAAATGCAAATCGCATTGTCATCGTGGCTTGTGGTACTTCTTGGCATGCGGGATTAGTTGCTGAATACATTTTTGAGAATACGGCTAGAATTCCTGTCGAAGTAGAATACGCCTCTGAATTCAGATACCGCAACCCTGTTATAGGTCCAAAGGATATCATCATTGCGATTTCACAATCTGGAGAGACGGCAGATACACTTGCAGCTATAAAATTGGCCAAAGAAAAAGGAGCTTTTGTCTTCGGGGTGTGTAATGTGGTAGGATCTTCGATTGCGCGTGAAACACATGCTGGCGCTTATACTCATGCGGGGCCAGAAATAGGTGTGGCATCTACAAAAGCTTTCACCACACAGATTACAGTATTATCGCTATTGGCTTTAAAATTGGCTCAAGAAAACGGAGCCCTGTCTAAAACTGAACTCCACGAATACCTCGCTGCGATAGAGGCCATTCCTCAAAAAATTGAAAGTGTTTTAGCTCAAAACAGCGAAATTGAGTCGATTGCTTTTGAATATAAAGACGCCTCAAATTGCCTTTATTTAGGAAGGGGATACAATTTTCCAGTCGCTCTTGAAGGCGCGCTCAAGCTCAAAGAAATTTCATATATACACGCGGAAGGATATCCTGCAGCTGAAATGAAACACGGCCCTATTGCTCTTATCGATGAGCACATGCCAGTCATTGTCATTGCCACTAAGAAGGGACATTACGAAAAGGTCGTGAGTAATATTCAAGAAATAAAATCGCGAAAAGGTAAAATCATTGCAGTAGTGACTCAGGGAGATGAAGAGGTTAAAAGTCTAGCTGATCACTGTATTGAAATTCCTGATACTCAAGAATTTTTGACCCCATTATTGACTACAATTCCATTGCAATTGCTTTCATACCATATCGCTCTTATGAGAGGATGTGATGTAGATCAGCCGAGAAACTTGGCGAAGTCGGTAACGGTGGAGTAATCAGCTTTGCCTAAGGCTTATTTATTCGATTAAATTTGCATTAGACAAACCCCTGTTCAAGTTTTACTGTGCTCAAATACAATTTGGTTTTATTTGTTTGCCAGGTAATCAGTTGCTGGTTTTCGCACATACGTTTCAGTTCAGCTAAAGCCTCGGTTTTTGGTTTATCACTGAGATAAGAATATTCCTTAAGACTCATGCTTGGATATTTTGAGAAGAGTTCGAGAGGATCTTTGTTGTAGTCAAAAATTTGAAGCGTAGAATTCAAATCAAATAAGGTTTTTTCAAAGACCTCATATTTTTGAATTCCTTCAAGTCTGCGAACATCACCTAAATGATTAGAAAAAATTAAGGTGGGTAATGTTTTTATCTGTAGCTGTTCACAAATCGCTAAATCCTCTAAAAAATTTGTTTTGGCTTTTTCATTGATGTCTCGCAACAATTGTGCTGCGTCCAATGCAGAAGATAATGCTATTCGATATAAAAGTTTCTGATCAATGATATTCTTTTGAGCAACAAATAGTGCTTCACGAATCTTTCTTAAGAAAATAATGGCCTTGTCAGGATGTTGTAATTGTGCTGCTTTAAAAGCTATGGAAGGTGGATATGAAGAAGGAAGAGGGTTGCTTTTCCATATTTCTCCACTTATGGGCATTTGATATTGAGTTTCTACCTCATTCCAATGTTCTGCTACTTGGTCGGGTTGACTAATACCATGTCGGTTATAATTGTGCCAATGTGGTAATAAACCTCCCATTCGATAATCTATTTCGAGTTGGTTGCCATATTTGAGCTCTAATTTTCTCAATTGAGGTTGAATAGCCCAGCAGGTAGAACAAATAGGATCAGTGAAATATTTAATCTGAATCCTTTTATCCTGAGGAGCTCTTTTGATCTTGACAGGACTTCTTTTGACAAGAGGAACCTTGTGATCTTCGAGTTCATATTTAATGGGATTCAAAAATTGGTTTTTTAATTTTCGGCCAAAATAAATTTGGTCTTCAACTTCTTTCGAACGCTTTTGGTAGAATGAATTAAAAATAGCCGCCAACTCTTTCTGACCATCAATCTGAGCATCAAAGGTTTCTAATAAATCTGATAGTGTACTTGAATCTAGAATGGCATTAGTCGTTCCTGAACTCGAAAAAGGCAAGGCCACATGAGCAGAGTCACCGATTAAAATCACATTTTTTTCATGGAATCGCTCAAGTAAATCAAAATCTTTTGTCTTCCATATGTAAGTGTTTTTAAAAGGCTGGATTTTGGTTAAATTTTTGATTTCTTTTGGAAAATCAGCCAGAAGGTATTCGGCGATTTTTTGATGATCTTTCTCGTCTATATGAGCTTTTTCGATGATACTAGGATCGAATTGAAGCACTGTTATGAGTTCGTTTTCTGCTGAAGGTAAAATTCCAAAAGCAATACTCTTTGTTCTGTGATGGTATTTTTTAAATTGTCTTTTTAGCTTTTGATAAAGTTCTGGTGAATTCAAAAACCCTAATAATTCGTAAGTGAAAATCGGGGAGAATTTGGTCGGTCCGAAAAGTTCAGTTCTAAGATTTGAATTTAAACCATCTGCTCCTATAAATAGATCAGCAGTAAACTCTTCTCCGTTAGAAAATGTTGCCGAAACAGCTTTGTTGTTAGACCAATTCAGACTTTGAAATTCATACCCGTGTTTGATGTATTTTTCTCCGAGCCCATTATAGAGGAATTCAATGACTTCATTTCTTTTAAAACAGCGCCAAGGCATTAGTTGCACTGCTTTTATTTCTTCATTTTTGTTTGAAAAGAGTTGAAAGTAATGAATAGATTCTCCGAGTTGCTCAAAAATTTTATCGTCCCCTAAGATTTTCAATAGATCCATACCTTCTTCGTGCATTAAGAAGGCATTTCCTCTAGTATTCATGCTAGTGCTTCGCTCAAAAACAGTTACGTCAAACCCCTTTCTTTTTAGTAAAATAGCAACGGATAAACCGGCAATTCCTGCTCCGAAAACAGCTATTTTCATTGGTCTAAAAATTTGTGAATGCGATCAAGCGCTTCTGTCAATAATTCTTCAGAGGTGGCAAAACTCAGTCTAATATGACCTTCTGCCGCCGAGCCGAACCACTTTGGTAAGCCTGGAACAACGGCTACTTTCGCTTTATCAAGCAGATGTTTATGTAGTTCTGAAGCGCTATAAGGTGTTTGGCTGATATCGGGAAATAAGACATAACAACCTTCAGGGCTTTTACAATGAACTCCAGGCATTTCATTCAGTCTTTGCACGGCAAGATTCCTCATGCCATGTAAATGTTCGACGAAAGAAGATAACCAGACCTGAGCGTCATTTAGGGCTGCCGTTGCAGCGATTTGCCCCAATACATTCGCGCCGTGTACGGTTGATTGATGTAAAGAAGACTCCAATATTTGGTCAAAGATTTTCTTATTTGGACACAATACACTCCCAATTCTCAATCCGGCAAGCCCATAGGATTTGCTGTAGCCAGTAACAGTGATGGTTTGATCAAATACAGGCCCAATGCTCGCAAAGGAGTTGAATGTATTTGGGCTAAAAATGATATCGCTCCAAATTTCGTCCGATAGTACGATTAAATCTTTATGTTTAGCCACTACTTCTGCCAAAGACAACAATTCTGAACGTGTAAATACCTTACCTGTAGGGTTTAGTGGATTACACAAACAAATCATCTTTGTTTTGGAACTGATCAGTGAAGACAATTCGTTGAAATCAAAGGCATCGTCTTTTTGAGGGGTGTGATATGTGATTGTTTTTGCTCCAACTTGTTCCGCAGCATATTTGAACAAAAAATCTACAGGATCAAAAATAATGACCTCATCATCGGGTTTTAAGAGCGTTTTGCAACAGAGATAAATTCCGAATGCTGCACTATCCACCGGTAAAATACAATTGGAGTCGTAGGCGACCTCATTCTTTATTTTGTAGTCTTTTGCTACCGCTTCTTTAAATTGCGGAAGACCTTCTGCCGGTCCATAACTTAAATACCCGCCATCTATGTAGTTTTTGAGCGCCTTTTGAATTGATGCTGCGACAGGAAAATCTGGGTCTGCAGCCGTCAAAGGAATAACACCCTTTGGAAGGGTAGCCCAACGCAAGTTATAAGCGCGAGCAGAAAGTATTTCTATATCTACATTATCGGGACTAAACATTGTTATAGAAGAATCACAAAAATACGGTATTGTTGATTGACATTAAATCCCACAAAAATTTTGATCTATTCTCAAAGTAGATTCTGTTTGAGGGTAATTATATAACGCAAAAAGGAGATAATTCGTATTTTAATATTCACAGTTAGCATTTAGCAGAAATTATATGATGGCCAAACCAAATAAGCACCTTGAAAAAAATCTGAATTTTCTCACTTGATTGAAATGCTTTTTTGTTTTTGTTTAGGATTGTGACTTTCGCAACATATTTTGCATTTATCTTTCAGAAAATGAGCCAATTGAACAGATTTTTTCATAAAATCGAAAATACCGTTAAGGATATCGTTTTATCCTTTTTTACTGTTGAATTTTTTATAATTTTAAACACCCCTGACTTGTAAATTGTAACATAGCATTAATTTGTCTTTGAATGCAGTATAAAAAATACACATACAAGGGGCTTATCATTGCCTTGACCATAATTTCATTGTGGTCGACATCCCTGTATTTTTTTATGAACATCAAAATTGATTGGAGCAATCCGTTAATGTATGTGTTTGTCGCAATTCAAACTCATTTGTATACGGGCTTATTCATAACAACGCACGATTCCATTCACGGTGTGGTAGCACCCTATCATCCAAAAATCAACCGATTTATTGGAATATTGACAGCTACACTTTTCTTATTCAACCCCTACCACGTATTGGAGAAAAAGCACCACGAACACCATCAGCACGTCAACACAGCTGATGATCCTGATGTGCATCAAGGCAACTTCTTTGTATGGCTTTTCAAGTTCATGCTTCAATATATCAAATGGTATCAATTGTTGGCAGCCTCTATAACGTATAACTTATTAAAGCCTTATTTCCCCGCAGAAAACCTGATGCTTTTTTGGATGTTACCCTCTTTTTTAAGTACACTTCAGCTGTTTGTTTTTGGCACTTATCTGCCTCATCGAGGAGATCACCACCACACTACGCAATCTCGTAGTCAGAGCAAAAACCACCTTCTTGCTTTTTTCAGTTGTTACTTCTTTGGATACCATCACGAGCACCATGCATTTCCTTATTTGCCTTGGTGGATGTTGCCCAAGGCCAAGGAGATCGATTTCTCAAAAACCCAAGCTTCCTAAGAGATTAGCGTATTCTTAAAGAATTATAATTTTTTTTACGTTTTTGATTATATTTTTCAGTCTTGACGAAAAAGTCTATTTTTACTTTCACTAATTGACTAAAATTAAGTACGCGATGATGAAACATTTTTTTACTTTATTAATTATTATGTCCAGTAGTTTGGCAATGGCTCAAACGACTGTACAAGGAACTGTTGTTGACACTGATGGTCAACCTATCCCAAATGCCAACGTTGTAATGGTGGGGAAAGCTGAGGGAGCAGTTGCCGACTTTGACGGAAAATTCAGCTTTACAACA
>Ga0213865_10000295_pt1 | contig 33693 bp, 39 predicted proteins | sample PICome_6_FD_160100 | JGI IMG/M metagenome (GOLD analysis project Ga0213865, IMG submission 160100) | Coastal seawater microbial communities near Pivers Island, North Carolina, United States - PICO282 | ecosystem: Environmental > Aquatic > Marine > Coastal | place: USA: North Carolina...
CTAATTTCATTTTTTTTCTCCAATGTTATATATTATACCACAAAATGTAGTATTTGTAAACTGTTTTTTATCCAAAGAAATCATCGAGTGTTGCGATCTCCTTTGATGACCAACCCACAGCATCAAGAATTGGTTCAATCGGGTCAAGAAAAGTTTTTTGAAACTGTGTTTCATAGTCAACATACTTTTCAAGTCCAAATTCACGAGGCAGATAATCGATAAACGAAATAACGTTTTCGTGAATTTTGTTTGGTTTACGTAGATAAACAAATTTTAGTTTATCACCGTTTTTAATTTGTTCGTATCTTTTTTGTAGTGCAAGATCATTTATTTGTTTGTTATATAATAATGCACCACGTACATGAATTGGAGTACCTTTTTTGTATATAGTACTATTGTCTTTGTATTCGCGAACCTTTGTTGCACCGCGTGGAAATGCAATATCATGTGCAGATAAAGTTTCGAAATGTGATTTAAAAGTTTCAATAGCTTGCTGAGTTTGTGATTCATTACCTTTAATGATAACCTTAAATATTTCTTTAAGTGCATCACGACATGGCGCAGGCGTTGAAGATTTAATTGCTTCAATACCCATAATTTTTAGTTTAGGTTCGGCATAACGAACACCTTCGTTATCTTGAACATTTAGAATGTAACGTTTTTTAGCTGTCCATATACCACGATCAGCAATACATTCACGTTTCATAACCATGCGATTTGATATACCACCAAGTTGAGAATATAAATTATCGTAAGCTGCAGCGAGAACTGGTTCAAACTTTTCTTCGCAAACCTTATCTAGAAAGTCAGTTGGATTTTCAGGGTTGACAGCAGATGTAAGATCTTCTAAGCCCACATACAAACTGTCGGTGTCAATAGCAAGTACGTAGTCCTTGAAGGATTTATCTTTTCGCAATATTTTGTTAAGATAGTGATTGAGTGCGTATTCTGCCCAGCGGATTGTAAGCTGACCGGTAAGCGTAATAGCTTCCGCGACTCGTTGGTCGAAGAATCTGAAGTACTGGTTGCCCATAGCACCATAGAGAGAGTTAAGCAGAATTTTAATAGACATTTGCTGATTTTCAGCGATTGCGATATCTCTTTCGATTGCATATAATTCCTGTTTGTCTTCTTTATCGACTGTTTGTAGTTTACGTTGAGCATCGATCATTTGTTTTTTGATTTCAACACGTTCACTGTACATTTCATCAATAATAGTTGGAATGATACCTTTGTATTCAGTGTTGAAGTATTGACCATTGGCAGCAAGTGCTTTACCACGATTATCAGGTTTGTAAGAGCCAGCCAACATACCCTCCAAATCAAAGTTGGTAATTTCACCTTCAGCAATAGTTTCTGGTGACATGTTGTATTGCATAATAATCGATGGATAAAGTGAATTAAGATCGAAGCTGACAATATTTTCGTGAATACCAACATGTGGATCTTTTACATAACCACCAGGATAGAATGTTTTCTTTGCATCTCTTTTCATAGGAACAGCGATTTTGTGTTCGAACAATTTACGATAGATGATTGTGTCCCAGATGTTTGTTGTACCAAAAGTATCGTTGTAATTTACGCCAGCTTTGTAGGCCATAGTCATACACAACGTAATCAAACCGAGTTTATCTTCGAGACGATCAACAAGCTCTACGTCTTTTATATTATAGTCAATAAACTTTTGGTGATTGGTTTGATATAAAGTATGTAATGATCCAGCTTCTTCGTATGAAAGCTTACGTTCACCGAGAACAACATGCGCTATGTGATCGAGCTTATATGTTTCTTGTGGACCATAAGAGTAACCAAACTTTTTAAATAAGTCAAGGTAATCTAGATTAGATAGACCCATGATAGTATACCGCTTACCATTACGAGCGGTGTTTTTACCAGGAATATCTTGAATAATCATTGCATTACGATTTTGAGGATATGGTGAAAGTCGTTTAGCATAAGTCTCACCAATTAATTTACACATACGATTGTACATATAAGGAACATCAAAGAATGATGTATTCCAACCCGTAATAACGTCTGGCATATTAGCTGACTTTGACCACCAAGTAATAAATTCAATTAGTAAATCAGCTTCTGTATCGAATTTTTTGTATACAACTCTGTGTGATTTCATATACGAAGCTGAAACATCGTATGCGCCGAGACCCCATACGTAATAAGTATTATCAATATTATTTTTACAGGTGATTGAGATAATAGGACTATCAGCCAGTTCTGGTTCGGGGAAACCATTGTCAGACGCAACCTCAATATCAATCGTAGTCACATTAATTTTGTTACGATCGAATTTTATTTCACCAGGAAAATAGTCGTTGATAAATGCCGCGGTATAGTTGGTATTACCATGGATATGGAGTCCGGCGACTTGTTTATTATTGTTCATCCACTCTTTGGCAGAATTCATAGAATCGAATTTTACTTGGCCAACAGGTGTGCCGTCGAGTGCTTTCCACGCAGATGGCTTATTTGTTGCAACAAAAAGTGATGGTTCGTACTTTACTGTTTCTTTGATTTTTTTGTTATGGTCGTAACCACGGTAATAGATGTAATTACCGTATTTTGTGACGTGTGTATAGAATTTCATAATGTAACCATTTCCAATTTATAGTATATATTATACCACAGTTTCGTCATAATGTAAACAGTTTTTTTCAATTATTTTCAATAAAATGAGGGGAAGTTTCCCTCCCCTCGTGAGCCTTACAGAACCTAAAACGAATGAACCTGTAAATACATTACTAATGGTGCAACACCTAATATTACACCTCCAGTAGCTAGCATAACAACTACACCGCTTAGGGTCTCTGCAATGTCCTCATGTTTTTGCACAAAATGCATAAAAGTTTTCATTGCTGTTCTCCAGTAAATTGAGTATTACAATCCACTGGGTGTTCGCTGATTGACTATTCCTTAAGGAATTGTTTCTTCTTTGATGCCCCAGCAGACCCTATTTCGATCTTCCTAGGACGCCTCTCTTCGGGAAGTTCCACTCTGGCATACACCACTAGTATCCCATTCTCTAAGTCGGCACCGTCGATTACAACAAATTCTGAGAGTCGGAAGCTCTTCTCGAATTTGCGGGACGAGATACCTTTCCATGCGTATTCACGTTCATCACCTTCGATTTTTCCTCGCACTTTAAGAATACCGTCCTTGACTTCAAGTTCGATATCTTCTTGCGTGAAACCTGCAACAGCTAGCTCAATGAGAAACTTTTCGTCATCGACCTTTACAATGTTGTGTGGTGGGTAATTATCGTTTCCAGATCTAGCAGAAGTATGAATTCTTTCTAGCTCATCAAACAGGCCTTCAAAGCCTACAAAAAGTGAACGCGGTACGTTCAAAGTATTTCTAACCATGTTTCCTCCTATTATTAAGCAAGGTTAATTGTAAATGAGACCCGAACCATTCGGCATCTCACTATTATTTATACAAACTAAATTGTTAGTCTGTAAAATAAACTATAATTTTCTTAATTTCACATCAACCATTTGATAATCTAACTCTTTTATATAATTAGACAAATTGGCTGGTATTTCTTGATGATCAACTAAATTTACTTCATATGAAGCTTTTAATGTACCAATTTCATTACATTTCAATAAGTATTTGTGTGTTGCTGAGTGCTCACCAGATGACCTATGTGTCCAGCCATCTATATTAATACTATCCCAAAATGCATTTCTAGCATTAGCATATTCTTCTGAATATGTCCAGGCTTTAGTTCCCGTTGAATCGGGTGAAACTAAAACTGATGTAATTACTAATTCTTCGCCAATCCATTGGCCTAGAAATAAAGCTAGTAATAAACTATCATCACGAATTTCTATTAATAAATCATTTGGACCCTTTTTATTAAAAACTTTTTGAATATATTGTTTCTTTTCTTCGGGGGTATTTATTGTTAAAAAACCTTCCCATGGCCAGGTGCCGTTTGATTTATTTTCCATAGCTGAAATTGAATCAGCATATACTTTATCAAATTCTGCTTGATTAATAGTTTCTGTTGTATTTAAAGTGATCATGAATTTATTTATAACTCTTATAAGTTTCTTAGTAATCTATTCCAAACTTTATTTATTCTTCCTGATTTCATTAATTTGTGTATTTTTTTAAACATATTTTTTATTTTAGTATTTAGGTTGCTTATGTGGAAAATTAACTAAACCCATAGTATCGGGTCTATAATCTTCCGGAAAATCTGGTAGTAAAACATAAGGTGGTGTTTCACTATGTAATTTATTATTTTGTTCTAGTGTATCATATTCAGCTGATAAAGCTTTCATCCAATTTAACCATCCGTGGCCATCATCTCTTTCGTTCGCATATTTAACAATTCCGTCTAATCTTTGGTCATATACATATGTTGGATATATTTCATTTAAATGTCTTAAATCTATATCACCTTCATGCCATGCATGTTTTAAATGTAAATATTGCGCAGTGTCTTCACCTACTAATAAATTTGGATCCATTCTAAATGCTGCAGCTTTTTTAGAATAAAAAGTAATTCTTAAATGTGGCTCCCAATTGCTAATATAATCATAAGCAATTTTATGTATACGTTGGTGATAATCACTACATTCTGTACTAAAGTCGTCAAACTTATCTACAGATTTACCGGCCAAAGCTCTTTGCCACCAATGTTTTGGTCTCATAAATATTCTAAAACCCATAGCGTGTACATGAATTGGATTTATAAAATGTTGAGGTGTTTCACCTTGTAAGTGTAATTTCTCATAATGCATTAAATCATCTGATATTCTATATCCATCATTTGGAATTAATCCATATTGATATTCTAATGCTATAACATCAGGTGGTGAATCACTTTGTGCTATTTTATCATATAACCATAATCCATGTGGTGTAACAAAATCATCACCATCTATTAACACCATGTAATCATTATCAGATGATGTAAATAAATCAAACACACTATTTTTACCGGTAGATGGAGTTCCATCACTATCAGTAATATAATATTCAATATTTTCTGCTACACAATATGCTTCGCCTTCTGTTAAGAAGTGTTGATTAATTTCTCTTTCAGGACAATCTAGTTTTGCATTTAAAACAATTACTAAATCTTCTTTAGGAATTATTGTCGCATGTCTTTTAAGCGAATGTAAATTCCTTGAGCATAAAGCATAATATTTTAAGTTTGCCATAATTAACCTATAGGTTTAATTGGCCATACGATTGCAGTAGGAAAACCTTCTTGTTCAGTAATATCTCTTAAGGCCTGTCTATAATTTCTCATTTCATCACTTAAGGTTCTATCACCCAGGGCATTTATATCAGTTTCATTTAAAAGATCCTGTCTTCTTCTTTTAGCTCGAGCACCTAGTTCAGTATTACTTAATGGTACTACTTCTAAAACCCTTGTTCTTGTAGTATCAGTTTCTTCCCAATATTCAATTAAATTTTCTCTTTCTGGGTCATATTCTGGTATGTCACCAAGTATATTTTGTTTTAAAGTTCCATTCCAATTTTCTGGTGTAAATGGAGGAGATTCTTGGTTATTTTTAGCAAATGTATTTGCTTCGGCCTGCATTAAATTTAACATACCTGCTAGCTTTGTTTCATCCATTTCACCATCAAATCCTCTACGGCAAAAATAATCTGGTAAATTTGGATGAATAAACTTTACAAACAATTCATTCATTGTTGTATTAATTCTAATTATTTTATATTCTGTATATGTATCACTCATTTTTTCTCCTATTTAAACTACCCCAGAAGTAGTATATACATCAAAGTTAAAGCCTATATTTGTAAAACTATCGTGTTCAAAAAACAGTTGTACTCTATCGCCTCTTTTTTGACCACCACCACTCACACTACTAAAAAATAATAAATATTCTGTTGACGATGGAAACGAACCAGTCCATAATTGGGTGTTATTTACAGCTAGAGCACCTCCCGCCATAGCAGATGGTATATTACCACTAATTGAACTATTTGAACCTGCAACGTGACTTGTTGTATATCCACTTGGTCCACTTGCTGCTTGCGAATAGAAATCAACTGTCCAACCTGTTCCTGCATTATCTATTTTACCAATCATAGTACCTGCGCCAGTACTACCTGAAGATGATGTTCCACTTTGTCCATAATCAGTATGAAAAGTCATCGATGGCGTATTACCACTATTAGCTGTATCAACTTTTGCATAAATTTCTAATGTATTACCATTTAATCTAGTATAAATGTACAAATAATTAGTTACAGTAGAACCAGTTCTAATAGCATTAATACTTTTTTGATAATATGTCGCTACTGGTGTTGTGCCACCTAAAAATTTTAAAGCAGCATAATTACCTTGCCCGGCATCGCCATAAAGTGTTGCAGCGTCTTGGCCTACAGTAGTGTCACCTGGTATAAGATTAGATATTGATCTTAACCACCACCAAATTTTTGTTTCATCTACAGTTGCATAAACTGTATTATCAAGTTGTATTTGATATCTCCAGCCATAAGCTGAGACACCACCTACTGATGTATTACTTGCCTGATCAAATGAATCCGCATTACTTCTATTAATTTGAGCATAATTTACTAAACCACTAGTAGATTGCCACCACCTTAAATTATGTTGATTGTTCATTCGAAATCTTATATAATCCCATCCAGCAGTTGTGGCTGTATTACCTGGACCTCTTTTGAAAATCATGATTTTATCATCAGCTGAATATCCGCTACTTGTTTGAGCTGTATTTTCATAGAATAAAGCAGTCAATGATTGGCCGCTAGTAAAAAGTCCACCAGTTCTTGATGCTGATCCAAACGCGTTTTGTGATTCTCCAGCTTCAGCTTGATAAAATGCTGATCCTTTAAATACGCTAAATCCTTTTCTACCTGCGCGATCAGGGTCAGTATTATCATCATTCCAGCTATCATCAAATGATGCACCACCATCGATTTCAGTTGTTCTTATATCACCGCCGTAAAAGTCGTCAAAACCTAGCTCACCACTCAATGGAATTCCTAAATATGGATCCATATTATAGAAATCATCTAATTCATATTGTGTATAAGATGTAGATGAAATAAATTCATCTTTTATATCTTGAAAAGTAATTTGGCCTGACGTAGTAATTGCCATTCAATTAATCCTTGTTGCTATTTCCTATATTATATTTAGGACATAATTGCCATTCAGATTTTTCTTTAAACGGGATTACTTTAATTTGTCTTAATGGTGCAATATCTTTTGCTTCTTCTGCATTTACTAATGTTATTAATCCCCAGTCTGCTAGTAATGTAGCAATTGTATTTCTACGCTGAATATCATTCAAAAGTAAATTAGATGGTTTACCATCTAGTAAAAATAATTCTTTAAAATGCACAATAAAGTATCTGCCCTGTTTATGTAAAATATGACATGACTGATATAATTTTTGATCTTTTCTAGATGCTACACCAATTCTTGTTAGTGTTTCTCTAATTTTTAAAAAATCATCGGGTTCGTTTAATGTAATCTCCAACATTGCTGCTGGTGACCATGAAACTTCTATGTTATTATTTTCGTTTTCCACCTTTATAAATCCTATTTTTCAATTCGTTAATATCTTCATCATTAAATAATGCTAATACAGATTTAGCCTTTTCGTCGCTATATCCATAATATTCTTTAATAACTTCAAGATTCTCTAGTTCATTTGCTTTTAACCATTTTGAGAATCTTTTTTTCTTCTTAACTATATTTATAAGAAAATCAAATTGAAGGCGATTATCAATGTGGTGGTTTAAATTCATTTCATTAGCAAGTAAAACCGTATCAGCAAAATATGATAATCCTCGGTTTACCATAAAAGGAGTATATGATTTTTCAGCAATATCATCTACCATAATATCTTTTTTAGTACTATTAATTGCATTTAAATAATCAAACGGATTCATTTTTCCTCTCTTCGATATATTGTTGAGCTTGTATTAAAAAAGAAAATGTTTTTTCTTCTACAATAACAGTTTCTTCATTAAATAAAACAGCTCGCCAACGCATTACATCACCTTGAAAGTGAACTGGTATTATTTCCCATCTCATTTGAATTGAACTCCTGCCATGATTTCTGTTAAACATGCAACAGTATTTAGTTCATGATCAGCAACAAATGAATTTTTATATTGATAATCAGCCAAAATCAAAACCGTTTGTGGTATTGATGAAGCTTCAATATAGTCTGTCATATTATCATATATCTTACGATAAATTGCAGCTGGTTCTGAATCAATATTGTTTGCTACCCATTGACGCATATCCTTAAAGTTTTTTTGTTTAAGGTGTATCATTAAATCATTTAATGAAATTTCAGATAAAGATACAAGTATACCAGTGTCAATTACGCCTGACGACGAGTATCTTTGTAATTCATTTAAAACTTTACGCCAATCAGGCATATGTTTCATAATTAATTCAGCAAGTACTTTTTCTTCATACTGAATATTTTCAGTAGTTAAGATTGTTTTACAACGCTGTAAAAAGTTTAAACATAGCTTTGCTGATTCTTTTTTAGGAATATTAAATTCGATTGTTGTACAACGCGAATGCAGTGGTTCAATAATTCGATTTTTAAAGTTACATGTAAGAATAAATCTGCAGTTTGCAGAAAATTCTTCAATAAATCCACGTAAAGCAGGTTGTGTTGATTGCGAGTTAAGGTAATCTGCTTCGTCTAAGATGACTACTTTGTAGCCACCCTGGAGTGAGATCGACGAAGCAAATTGTTTAATTTTATTTCTAAGTGTATCGATACCAGATTCTTCTGAACCATTGATTAATAAGTAATCCAAATTAAGTTCGTTACATAAAGCTTTTGCTACTGTTGTTTTACCAAGACCAGCAGTTCCGGTCAGAAGCATATTGTGTAATTCACCTCCGTTAACAATATCTTCAAATGTAGTTTTTATGTGTTTAGGTAATACACAGTCAGCAATCTTTTGTGGACGATATTTTTCGACCCATAGAAATTCATTCATTATAGTACCTCCCAACCAAGTACTGTTTCTACGCGGAAAGACCTCCAGGCATCTTTATCAAGTGCCCAAACAGCAATATGATGCGTGTCAGGATTGACACTTTCAATAACGGCATTTACGCCATTTGCTTTTAAGACTACTGGGTTTAATGTACAAGGCATGACTCTTACTTCGTCAGAGTCGATTTTTTGAAAGGTTACAGTTACTGTTCCTTTTTGTAATGCTTCGATTAAGCGTGATACTTCATTGCGATCCATAATATAATTCCTCAATATAATAAAAAAATATGCGAGGGAATTTCACCCTCGCGAATAAGAAGTTTAATTAACTTCTTCAGCATCTACCTCTTCTGGTAGATCGTCACCAGCTGGTGCTTCAGGAACTGCGCCTTCAGGTGCTTCACCTTTAGGAGCTGCAGCATTCAAGAATGTTACAATTCTGTTCCTCACGCCACCAACGGCTTCGAGTTCCTGACCTTCAAAGGCACCACGTCTAGAACAAATATCGATAATTTGTACTAATGTCGCAATGTCTTGCAAGCTCAGTTGTGGAGCTTCTTGCTCCTGTGCACCCTCAGGTGCCATTACTTCTTCAGTCATTTTCTTCTCCTTTGCAAAGTAGACTAATTGAGAGATGCCTGCCCCATGCAGCACATCTCATATTATCCTCATAATGTATATGAGAATTTTTACTGTGCATATTTATTTATACACCGTATTTCGACGATTTTTCCAAAGCAATAAAATATTCAACTGGAATATTATTATTTTTCCAATTAGAAATAAGCCTTGAAGAAATCGAAACTTTATAATCGCCGTGAAGCATTTTCAAATTTGAAATACTAAAGACAAAATCAAAAGTTTCAGTTGATGTTGTATCAAGAGTGATATCAAACGTATTTGCTGTAGCGTCTTTTTCATCGAACACTTTAGCAGTAATTTCACCACCATCACAACTAAACATTAATTCACTATGACCAAGAACTGCTGCAGCTTTTTTAATACTATCTAGATCGTCAGATGATAGATCAAAATTAACTTCACAGTCTGGCATATTAATATCCTTACTTGGTTGCGTAAGAATATCGAGTTCAGAATAGTAGTATCTAACTTTTGTAGAATTTGGTTTTTTTACACCACCTGAATTATTTGAAATAAGAACTGACTTATCTTCAAATGTTAAAACAGGAGCATCGACGAGATTCATAACAGATAGAAACTCGTTTAGATCATATACACCAAACTCATTTACAAACGTTTCATCAATCTGAGCTTTAGCCATAATGGTTTTAGCTTCAGAAATAGTTGAAAGCGATTGACCAGGTTTGAATACTAGGTTTGCGTTAATACCCGAGAAATTCTTTAGAATATTAACTGTATTTTCAGACAATTGCATAATATTTTTCCTTACTTTTTATTTTCTTCATCGTGTACATGTAGTGCAATGATAGCGTAGTGTAGTATTTTTAATAGGTCTTTCCTATTATATCCTTCTTTTTTGCCGTACCTTTGCGCATACTTTAGTACATTACCTAAAGCGAAACCCATGCCGTGGCCACAGTCAATAATAAATTCTGTTGATTGAAATTTATTTTTACTGTAGTGTCCACCATAGGTTGCACTAACATAATTTAGGAGCTCCTCAATAAGAGCTCCCTCATTAAACTTAAAATTCGTTTGTTTCTTCGCCATTAGTTTCCTCATTGTTAATAGCACCTGAATCTACCTTTGTGTATAGATCCAAGAAAGCTTCTTTTGTATCATCATCAAACCTTGCGATACATAGCTCAATTGCTTTCATTTTATTTTTAAAGATTGAGAAAGACTGAACAATATGACAAAGCCTTCTTGTTGAAACAACCTCATCAACACCATCATCATAAAATGTTTTTCTGATAATGTCAGCCCATGTAACCAGTTTTTCTGCAAAATCTGCATCAACCTCACCATATTTTTCCATGTGGTTTACAACAATCTTTGTTTCGATTGATGGTGATGGAAACTTTTGATCAACAGCAATTGTAAACCTTTCAAGGAAAGCTTCATCAATAATTGAAGCTGCTGTAAATCTACCATCTTCAGAACCTTTACCTTTTGTATTAGCTGTTGCTATAACATTGAAGCCAGGTGCTGGAGATATCGTTTCACCCGTTTTCTTAACAAGTACAGGTTTACCTTCCAATATACCTTGTAGACACATAATTTTATTTGTAGCTCTATCAATTTCATCGAGCAATAAGACTGCACCGTTCTCCATAGCTTTGAGAACCGGCCCTTTACTAAATACTGTTTCTCCATCGATTAATCTGAAGCCCCCTAATAGATCATCTTCATCTGTCTCTGGGTTAATTTGAACCCTGATGAATTCTTTGTTTAGTTTTGAACATGCTTGTTCTACCATAAAGGTTTTACCGTTACCAGACAGACCTGAAATATAAACAGGATAAAACATGCCTGATTTTACAACCTTTACAATATCGTGAAATGCACCCCATGGTACAAATGTTGGATCCGCTTTTGCGAATGTTTTTTCTTCGTTTACAATCGATTGCATTTTTGCAACTGATCCTTTTGGTAAATCAACCACATTAGATTCGTATGGTTGAATAAGTGCGCTAAGATCGTATGTACCAATCTTGACTCTATTGTCAGCTGTAATAAGATCTTTCCAGTCTTTACCGGTATAACCTAAGGATTTACCAGTAGTTTCAATAATGTTTTTCCTGAACTGTGTTGTGTCAGGAAAGTTCTTGGCCAATTCTTCCAAGATTTTTTGGGTTGAAATTTTCAATTCATTCATAATATAATCACTCCGTTATCATCAAAATATAGGTATATTATACCATAGTCTTGAGCTATTGTAAACAGTTTTTTTGAAAAAAATGCATTTTTTTTCAACTTTATGCAACAGCAGCACCAAATTTAGTCATTAATACCTTGTTTAGTTTTTTACTCTTTGAGTATTTTTTGAATGCAGTACCAATTTGACCTTTGGTTGCATCCTCATTTGGATCGAAATCATCTGCAGAAGTATCAAGGTTTTTATTACCTTTTACTAAATAGAAAGTATCATATCCACTAAATCCTTTAACTTCTACACACTTATTTTTTCTGTATTCTTTAGTAGTTTCAGGCTTATAATCATACCAGTCATATCCCATTTCATGACAAATTGTACCAAGCTTATTGTTCCAATGATAATTATCATCTGCCATAAAGAATCCTACAGTGTTTACTCCATATCTTTTTCTTATGTTATTTAAAAGAGCTCCTGTGATACCTCTTCTTGTATTTGATTCTATTGATTTACCATCAACAAATAATTTGATTGAAGAATAATTACAATCAAATTTATTTTCTTCAAGTTTAGGATCTTGAACAACTCTCATTGAATTAGCATCACCATCAGTAAATGTAAGAAAATTCATTTTTTCGATATTGTGTTTTACTCTAAACTTTTTAATAAGCGAGTGTGAAACAATCAAAGCCTGATTTAGTGGTGTTGATCCCCAACCTTCTTCAGGGGCCAATACATAATCAGCTTCCCATGATTTTGCAATCCTTAGATACATATAAAATAATGCATCTTCAAAATCTTTTTTATTTAATGAAGATGAACATATTTGTGGCATTGAAAGACTATCTAATTCAACATCACCATCTCTATATTGTGTCCAAATTCCATCAAGTTTTCTGTTAGTTGATGTGAATCCATATACATCAAATGGAATATTTACAGCTTTACAAAACATAACAGTATGAAGTACTTGGTCCATAACATATTTCATTGATCCAGACATTGATCCAGAGAAATCGATTACCATCATCATACCATGATTTTGTGAGTCTGCTAATTTTGTTGTTCTTAAAAAGATATCGTCATTTGTTTTATATGACCATAATTTATTAACATCCAAATTACCTGTTTTCGAAACTGAGGATTTTTGCCATTGAGTAGCAGCTTTTCTTTGCTCAAATTCTTTTACAGCAAATTGAATATTCTTTTTAATTTCTTTTATTGCACCAGGGAATGCCTCTCTAGCTTCACTAATTATGGATTCTACGTAGCAATTATCTTCTTTTTCTAATTTAGCTTCTCTTGAAGCCTTCAGATCTTTATATTCAACTACGATCTTATCCATAAAATCTTTACTAATATCTTTAGCAATAGTTGGTTGTGCTCCATTAGGTGCTTGTACTAAATCTTTTTCTTTACTTCTAAAAACTTGATCAGTAACAGAAACATCTTCATCATGTTTAGGCTCAGATGAAGCTATTGTCGAATCAAATTCTTCTTCTTCAATAGCTTCACCGTCACCATTTTCTTCTGTGTTACTTGTATTTTCATCATTGTTTTGGTTATCTGATTCTAAATCATCATGACCACCCGATGTAGGGTCATCATTTTGAGAGTCCTCAGATTCTGGTTGATCAACATCTTCCGTTTGAGGAGGTGTCATCAAATCTTCTTGATTTTCTTTAGTATAAGCTAATATGTCTTTTACTAACTGTAAAACTTCAGCAAAGTCATTAGTAGACATTGCTCTGTCATAAAAAACTTTTTCTGCAGCATTAAATGGTACATCTAATAGATTACCAATTTTAGCTTTAAGGTTAATCTTATCAATTAATTTAATTTGATCCCAATCAACATCGGTTAAATCACCAAAAAATTCTTGGTCAAATAGTTTTTTGTAACCTCTTGAAAATGGTCCAACAAGACCAGGATATCTATCTTTTACTTTTCTTTCAATTCTGGCATCTTCAACAACATTTATATAAGACCTTGGACAACCTTCTAGTTTTTCTGGGCTATCATGCCAACCTTCGAATGGTGTTTCAAGTGCATGGCCAACTTCGTGTCCTATTAAAAGATCATATACATCTTTACCCATGTCTTCCCACATAGGTAAACCTAATACTCTATTTTTGATATCAAACCATGCAGTCTTATAATTACCATGTTGGATTGTAATATTTTCTTTAGCTAATAATTTTGGTAACTGCATTCTGTAAACTCCTTATCAATATATGTATATTATACCACCGTTCTACGGTAAAGTAAACAGTTTTTTGAAAAAAAAGTATATATTTTTTAGATATATTTGTTATATGTATATAACTTTTTGGAATAAGTGGTGGAGCTGACAGGGGTCGAACCTGCGACCTCCTCCGTGCAAGGGAGGCGCTCTCCCAACTGAGCTACAGCCCCACAATGTTTATATGTGAATATTTTTTTGCAATAGATTTTCTTTCTTCTACCCACTCGGATCTTGGTGTTGATCTTTCGTATCCTCTATCGTTTTGATATATATTTGTTGCACCCATACCATCGAATCCTAGTAGAACTATTTCTTCAAATCCTATTTTACAAGCTAAATCTAAAGCTCTTGATCCTGATGAAATAGGTTTTTCTTTCAGTGATCTTACCATATCACCTTTTTGTGTCCATGTTACATATACGTAATCTTCACTTCCTGCAACCTGAGCACTGATACAGTTTTCTTTTTCATTCTGTATAATAGGTTTATTAAATGAAGCTGCTATAGCATCAACTGCATATTCAGGTATTGGATCCCATTCACTAAAAAAACATAAATGATCTTTACAATATCCTGTTTCATAAATAAGATGCTGCATATAAGCATCGGTACAAACTAATGCATCAATATCTTCCTTATATGCGCCATTACAACCAATAACAAAAGAATCTGAATATTCAGATCTATAATCTATATTTTTTCTAGATTCACCGTTACCTAATACTATTGCTCTATTCATTTTATTTTTGAAAAATTCTTTTCTTTTATAAATTCAATTTTAGATCTAAACTTGTTTTCTAATATATCACCCTTGTGAGAAATGATGAATACGTTTGTTCCATCTTCAAGTGTATTTAGAATTTTTGTCAAATTGTCAATACCATCATGATCTAAACTGGAATCAAACGTTTCATCTAGAACCAAAAGATTTGTAGCTGCAGAGTTTTTCATCTTAGCTATTTGCCTCCATGTGAATAGAAGCGATAAATCAATCCTTTGTTTTTCACCTTCACTAAATGATGCATAATTAAATGTATCTCTATGACGTGATCTAATTGTTTCATTAAAGTTTTCATCAAGGTGAAATGCTACAAAGAAATCTAATACCTGTAGATACTGGTTAATAAGACGGTTCATAACAGGTAAATATTGTTTAATAACTTTTGTCTTGATACCAGTATCTTTAAGCATCTCCCCTATAACTTCGTTATAAGTTCTTTCCTCTACGTATTCTAATTTTTTTTCTGTAATAGAATCTTTACCTTCTCTTAATGATTCCATTTCTTTTTTAGCAGTTTTTACATCACCACTCGATTGTAATAGTGTTCCAATTTCTTTTTGTGTACTGTCAATTTCTTTTTGAATCAAAGATATTTTATCATTATTAGAAATAATTTTTCTTTGTCTCTCTAATAATAAAGTCATAGCATTTTTTGATTCTTCGATATCAGCCATATTTTGATCAACTTCTTCTTTTAGCTTTTCCATACCTTGTTGTACTTCAGCCGCTGATTTTTTGATTCCACTAATTTTTGATTCTTTAATTGATTCATCAATTTGTTGATCACATGTTGGACATTGATCGTGGTCTTCAAAAAACTTTGATTGCTGTACCAAGTCTTTAATTTTAGCACTGAATTGTAAATCATAAGATTTAAGTTGAGTGGCTTTTGATTTTAAATTGTCTGACTTTTTAGTTTCAATATCAATATGGCTTTGAAGATTTTCATTGAGTTCTGATGTTTCATCTATTAACTTTTTAATATCATCTTCATATGTTTTAATACTTTCTTTCTTATTTTCAACCATATCTTTATTGATTGATTGTAGATCTTTAATGTATTTGGTTTGACTATCAATCTTTGTTTTAAATAAATCGATTTGATGATTGATGTCAGTTAGTTCATCTCTAATTTTAGCATTTCTTTCTTTCAATAATGTATTCATCTTTGAAAAAATATTAATGTCTAATAAATCTTCTATTACTGCTCTTCTGGACCACGCCGGTAGTTGCATAAAGGGAATAAATGAACTACTTCCTAATACAACTACTTGGTGGAAACTTTTATGATTTAATTTTAAAATATTTTGTTCTAAGAATTTTTGATAATCTCTGGCACTTGACGATTGATTAATCATATTACCATTTTGATAGATTTCAAATTTACCAGGTTTTATACCTCTCATAATTCTAAAATCTGAATCACCAATTTTAAATTCAACTTCGACAACAGTACCCTTTTTATTAATACTGTTAATCATTTGATCTTTTTTAATATCACGGTGTGGTTTACCAAATAGACCAAAAGATAAAGCATCTAACATAGTAGATTTACCTGCACCATTTTGACCTACTATTAGTGTTGATGGTGATCTATTTAATTCAATTTTAATTGTATCATTACCGGTTGACAGGAAATTCTTCCAGGAAACGGATTTAAAATATATCATACTACCTCTAGATTTTGTGCTTCTGTATAAAGCTTTCTCAATTCAATTTTTAAATGATCTTTATCAAGTTCAGTTTCAACTGCATCAACATATGAATCTAATAATACTGTTGTATCTTCTAGTGAGACCTTTTCATCTTCTACGCTTTCACCAAGATATTCTTCAAAACTTTCAGCAATTTTAAGTTCATATGTTTCAATACTTTGTAGTCTATCAACAAATTTATCAAACATATAAAGATCGTTTTTATTTAATACAATTAATTTTATAAATTGATGTTCATATTCAGATACATCAATTTTATCATAATCATATTTTGTATCGTCATATACTACCTTCTTAAACATAGTAATAGGATTTCTAACTGCTTCTATTTCTCTTGTTTCAGTATCTAATACATGGAAATATTTTGGATCGTCCACATCTGCCCAAGTAAATTCCATTTGTGAACCAAGATAATGAACATTACCCTGATGTGATTTTGTATGAAAATGGCCAGATAGAACCATTTCAAATCTTGAAAAAATATCAGCATTCATACCATGAGGATTACTTATTCCGGCCATCATATCAAATCCTTTTAATTCAAGGTGGGCACCAAGAATAGGAGCTTTACATTTAAGAGCCCAATCTGTATATTCTTTATAATTCGAATTATTAATCCATGGAATAACCGCAACACCTAGACCATTATAATCTAGGACAGTTGGCTTCATTATAATATTAACATTGCTAGTAAAGTATCCGAGCAACTCTTTGAGGCTGCACAACTCATTAGTATTTTTGAAATACACATCATGATTACCAGGAATGATATCCATAGTAATACCAGCATCCCGCATAGGTTCAAGAAAATGTTTCCTATTAGCATTAAGAGCTTTAAAATTGACGAATTTTCTGTGTTCATAATAATCACCTAAATGTAAAATGTTTTTGATACCATGTTCTTTTAAATATGGAAAAAATATTTCTGTATAGAACCTTTCTTGGTATTTTAAAAATATATCTGATGAATTACGTACACCGCAATGTGTATCATTTAAAATAGCTACTTTCATATTATACCATGAATAATTCTAATTTTTCTTTTTCTTTCTCAACCTTCTTAAATTCTTTTAAGGCTGCATCATTTGTTTTCACTCTAGAAATTCTTTGTCTTAGTGTATCAACATAGGCCATAGTCTCAGCTGCGCCTGATTCATCCATACCCATTTGAGTAAAGTCTTCAATACCCATTTTTTCGATGAATTTAAATTTAATATCTTGTTGTTTCTTTTCTTTAGTGATTCTCCTAATAAAAGCAAAATAACAAATTTGAGTAAAGTATGAGAATGCGTTGGGTTTACCAGTTCTAGTCGTAGTACTAATATTATAGTTACCTATTGCTCTTAAACAATTTTCAACAGCATCCATAACCATTTCTTCACGATAAGTATACCTCACGAAGTTCGGTCTATGAGATAGTCCTTCTGCAATTTTGATAAAGCACCTAGCAATGTAATCTGTTACCAGTGGCGGTTTTTGATCATTTGCTTTTGCTTCTTGGGCTAGTACCGCATAATCATATACGGCTTCTGAAAACTCTCTATTATTGACATAATGAGGTTTTTGTTTAGCTTTCATTTTCATTCAATTTCTCCATATAATTAGATATATTATACCATAGTTTAGACATAATGTACATATATTTTTTTACATTTTTTTACACTTTTTTTCATAAAACTGTTTACAAATCCACAAAAGTATGGTATAATAATATAGTCTACCGGGGAGGGTGGAGTATACTATTAATGTATTGTAGGTTCTTCTTCAGTTTCAATATCGATATCAGTTTCATCATAGTCTAGAAGTGGGTCATTTAACTTTTCCTTTAGTACTTGTTCTACAATTTCATTAAAGGAAGGTGTTTCTTCAGCCTTTCCATTTACACTATAATTTATATAATGTTTCTTTGAATCATCTTCTATCTCAACATGATTAATTACATGTCTTTTAAACAATTTAAAAATCTTTTTATCAGAAAAAGGAAACCATGGACTATACATGTACATTCCTAAATTATTCAATTTAACTTGTACTGGTCTTTCTAACACGAAGGCGTTATCGTCTGAGTGTTGCACTAATCCAATTAGCTCTTCACCACTAGTTAATTTAAAATGTCTGATATTTAGCTTTTCCATATTATATATTTATATCATGTAATTTATAATCAAACTTTTCTTTGCTATAAATTTTGATCCTTTCAGCTGCGTGTTGTAGTGTATAGTTTTTCTTAGACTTCCAATGTAAGTCATCCGCAATATCATATACTTTAGTATTTATACCGTCATCTGATTTTCTTAATCCTCTACCGATTGACTGCAACACCCTAATTTGAGACTTACTTGGTGAAGCAAAAATAATATTGTGTAAACGCCTAATATTAATCCCTGTAGAAAAAGTGCCCATACTAGCAACAATGATTGCATCACTTTCCTGTTCCGTAATTTCGCGAATTTGCTCTCGAGTTTCAACATCTGTTTCTCCTGATACGTAAAATAATTTTCTACTTTTTCTAGGTAAAGCGTCAAACTTTTCTTTTAATAAGTTATGTAATGGTTTTCCATGTTTTTCAACAAACTGAAATAATATAAGTGTATTACCCTCTTGGTCCATTGCTAAATTAGATATAAAATTATTCCGTGGTTCATACTTTACAATAAAGTCGACTTCATCCTGGTATTTCATTTTGGACATCATCTTACAATAATCATCGCCATACTTTAATAATAATACATATATTTCTAGATCAGATAAAGCCTGTTCTTGAATTAATTTTTTAGTAGTTGTTACTTTATATACTGGACCAAACAATCCTTCTAATACTAATTGATGTGTTTGTGTTCCATCTAATGTTCCTGTGGTACCAATTCTATATTCAGCATTAACGCATTTTTCTAATATTGCAGTGAGTGATTTAGCTTTAAAGTTATGTGCTTCATCACCAATAACCATAGTATAGTTCTTAAACCATTCTGAACCCATTTTATAGATTGATTGCCATGTAGTAATAATGACTCTTTTATCTATGTTATATCTTTCCTTTCCTGAGTATATTCTATGGCAGTTGTCTTGCACACTAAACTGATCAAACTCGGAATAGTCATCGAAGTCTGAATATAGCTGTTCTACAAGGGAAGTTGTGGGTACAATGACCAATATTTGACCACTTTTGTGCATTAAATGGTGTCGAATGGCCATATATATGATCAAACTTTTACCAGAAGCAGTTGGAGATAGCAATAATGACCGCTTTTTCTCTAACGCACACGAGAGTGCATCTAATTGATAGTCCCTGGGTGTTATATGGTCCCCCTGCACGCTCAGTGCAATCTCAGACAATAAGCCTTCAATATCAGGTTGAAATTTAGATTCTGGTGATCCAAAGGTAGACATATCAACTTCTAGTTCATATTGTCTAGCATTTGCAAATTCTTTTACGTATTCGAATAAGCCGCCGTATAATGTCTTATATCTTAAATCGAATAAACGAATCTTCCCGTCCCACATTCTATTACGATATGCTGGCATGAATTTATAACCAGGTACGTAAAAACAAAAGTGCTCGGCTAATTCTTGTTCTATACTTGGTTCAGTTTCAATTTGTAGAAAGACTTCGTTTTTCTTTTTAACTTTAATAAGTTCCATTACATACCGCTGGTAAATTTATTCCATTCAATTATGTTTTTAATGTTTTGGTGTCGCCACTTAATGTTCTCTAAAATTTCCTTTAAAGTATCTATAAGCTCTTGAGTGTATTGCATCTTGGCTTGATGTTCTTGGATCAATGGATCAGCATCATAAAATCTATCCATATCACCTTTTAATATAGTAAGGCCATCAAGTGGATCATAATTCCAACCCAATTCATCAATTTCTTCCTTACTTAACTTGCCATTATAATGCAACCATTTGTTTTTAAGAAGCACCTTAAAGTCATTATCTAGTTTTTTAAGTTTTAGTTTGTTGACAGAGTACAGCTCTAAGTATTTAGAATGTAACTTAGCAGAATCTCTAGCTGACTTGTCTAGATCCATTTTATCGATTAGACAATCTGTTTTCCACATTTCATGTATTTGTTCTAATGTATTCATAATATATCCTTTAAAATTAACACCATTATATTATACTATACTTTTTCATAAAAGTAAACCATTATATGCATTTATGTACGCAGAACCCCACCATTATGGTGGGGAAGTGTACACTTATTTAAATTCAAAGTATGTATATTTAAATGATACGCTAGCTTGTAAATATTCAACTTCAGTTTGTTGTGTAGAAAATTCAAGAGCTGATAGTGATGTTGGAAAAAGATCTCTGAATAAAATCTCTTTCGTAGTATTATTGTGACTTGATAAGATCATTAATGTACCATCAATTTTACTCTCGCCAGCACTGGCAATATCGTGTAACCAATTATATATTTCAATATAGTTTTCCATATTTTCTGTTACATTGAATGTTACTTCTAAATTACTAAAGTTTATTCGATCACCACTCATTGCAAGGTTCGAACCTCTATATGGTGATGGACTTTCTGCAAGTGAAAGATCGGGTAATGTTACAGATGTGCAAAAATATTCTGTATTTTCATACTTACCAGAATCCAACTTTAATTGGAATCCGACAGGTGATAAAAAGTTTTTGTTATTTGTAATAGCCATACTTATATTTATACTAGTTTAAAAGTTAAAATTAAGCACTGTGCGGGATCCTCCACCGCGTACCCGCAACCAGGGCGGGATCTTAGTCTCTTCGTAACCTTTGTCACTTCTAGATCAACAGTGCTTACATGTATTTATACACATAAAAAAAGGGACTCCGAAGAGTCCCTTTCCATAGTAAGTTAATATTAACTTATACCATGATTCCGTCAACTCTGAAGATTCTGAAGTATGGATTCGCTCTGTCTCCACCTACTGAACCATCAGTTGCTACGAATGGGTTAGCTACCATGCCATATCTAGTTTTGAAACCGATTCTTGGCTGGAAGTCTTCCTCACCGATTGCTTTAACCATTGTTAATGGTACGTATGGGCAATAGAAAACACCTGCATCATACGGGTTAGAACCTCTGAAACCTACTGTTACGTAGTCAGGATTTGCTCCACCAGCATAAGGATCAACGTAAACTTTGAATCTACCGTTAAGAACACCAGCAAATGTATTACCAGTATCGTCAACGTTTAAGTTTGTTGATAATGCAGGGCTATAGTCTAACATGCCTGAAGCTGCTAATACTGAAGCAACATCTGAAGAACAGATAATGTAGTTACCTTTTCCTCTTCTTGTTTCTTTAGCAATAACGTTTGCTTCTCTTTCGATTTGCATGATAAGACCTTTTGCTCTTTCTGCCAACCATCTTCCGTCTGAATCAGTGTTCATATTGAAGATACCTTTAACAGCAACAGAAGCTTGAGCTGCACCTAATTTAGCAGTTCTGTTAACAGTTCTTACAATCTCTCTATTGATTTCAGCAAGGATTTCAGAAGAAAGAATATTTGCAAGTTCTGCTTCAGCATCAAGACCATGAATTGCTTTAAGGTCTTGTGCAAGTTCCATTGTGTACTCAGCTTTTAAAGCTCTTGACTTAGCAGTAACAGTAACCTTGTCGATTGAGAATGCCATCTCACCGAAAGATCCACCTGAACCACCAGTACCTAAAGCTTCAGCCTGGGCAGTTGTCATACCACCAGCGTAATCAGAAACGATTTCGCCAGCTGTTTCACCTGAACCTAAGTCGTTATCGCCGTCATCAACAGCAGATTCTAGACCAGATGGTCCAGCTTCTTGAGTTACAGCAGCACCTGAGAAAGCTGTATTAGCTTCATCAAATAATGCTTCTGCACCTGCTTGAGTACCGTATCTTGACTTCATTGCGAAGATAAGGCCAGTTGGTCCAGACATAGGCTGAACACCAGCGATATCATAAGCGATAAGGTTAGGCATAGCTCTTCTTACCAATGAGATAAGAACAGGGTTAAAGTTATCGATGCTTCCACCAGTTGCGTTAGCAGCGGCATCTTCTCCAAGGAAGTTACCTTGTACTGCTGCAGCTTCTTCTCTAGCAGCGACTTCTTGGTTCTCTAATAGTCTAGCTGTAACAGCTTTTTTATGACCATCTTGTATATTATCTAGATCAGTGTGCTCGAGAACAGGGCCCCACTTCTCCATTAGTTTTGCGTCTGCGTTAAACATTTTTGTTTTTCCCCTATAGACTTAATTTATTTACTAAATTTTGTGATAGCTTGAGTATATCTAGCCATTACATCACCGATTTCAGCCGGAGCTTGATCGGTACCAACTACTTCTTGCACTTCATCAGTTGCTTCAACAGTTTCAGATTTAAAGTATGATTCTTTAATTACATTCACTTTCATTTCGAAAGATTCTGCATCGTCAAAATCAATATCTTCTACTAAAGAAGCAAGCTTTTCAGCTTCTGTTAATGCAAGACCAGAAGACGCCTTTCTTACAATTTCAGATCTCTGTAAACCAGAAACAGACTCTGTAAGTTTGATGTTATCTTCTGTTGATTTATTTAAGCTCTCTTCTAGTTCAGAAACCTGAGCAGATAATTCATCTACTAAGTCAACTTTACCTTCAGGAACTTCCACATAATGTTCTTTGAACACTTGTTGTAAAGAAGTCATAAAGTCTTCGGCAATTTCAGTTCTAAGACCGTTATTGATTGCAACTTCATTCTCTTCCATCCAATTAGAAACTACATAGTTCAAGTAAGAATCTACTTTCTCTACGAGTTCTGTTTTAATTGAAGAAACTTCTTCTTCTAAGTTTGAAACATATTCAGACTCGAGTCTTTCGACTTCTGCACTAACTTTAGATTTTAAAGCAGCTTCGAATACGATTGACGCTTTGTCTTTGAAACCATCGCTTAATGTAGCTTCTTCTGCAACTAATGTTTCAAGATCTTCTTGATAATCAATATGACTTACATCAACTGATTCATTTGGATCTTTAACAACCTTTTCAGGTTCTACATCAGGAGCAAGAATCTTCTGCACTGCAGCATAGATTTTCATTGCTTCGTCCTTTTTAGCCTTTTTGACCATATCATAAGATGCAGCTATAATAGCAGCTTTCGTTTTTGGCATTTCGACTACAGGCTCTTCGTCTTCGTCTTCTTCCTCATCGGAATCTTCCTTAACTTCTTCCTCATCATCGTCATCGCCATCATGTTCAGCTTCTTTTTTAGCTTTTGCTTCGAGAATATCCTCGTCTTGAACTTGTTCGTCTTCAACGAGCTCGTCTTGAAGCTCTTCAGCATCTGATACGTCTTCGACTAGTTCATTATTTAATTTAACTTCGTCTACTGACATTTTTATTCTCCTATTAAGAATTTACAAGTTTAGAGAGGAAATTTTTAAAAGCTCTGATTTCGACATCAGCCGATCTCATGTTTTTTGCTTCTTTGATTTCAGTCTCAATTTCTTCAATTTGCTGTGCACAAAGAACGCCATTATTCCATACCCAATCAACTCCTTCCATAACTCCATTAACAAATGCTTCTGGAGCGGATGGATCTTGAACGATATCAACAGTAGATAACATAAAGTCATCTTTCACATACATGGCGCCGCTTTTTTGTACAAGACTTCCCATACCACGACTTGATACACCAAGCTTTACTCCACCTTCGAGTAGACCTTCTACGATCTTTCCCATAGGGGTTTGTAAAATTGATGCTTTTCCTATAACATTACTTCCTTCAAATTTGAGTTCAGTAATCTTATGTGAAACTTTATCTAAATTAATGGTAGGACCTTCAGGGTGATTTAACTCCCCAACTGCTCTACCAGTATTTACTTGTTCGGTTACATATTTATTTACAGCATTTTCTAAAATTTCTTTTGGATAAACTCTACCATTTCTATTTTTAGAATCTGCTTGCATGAAAACACCTTCTATTACAAGGCTTTTCTTTCCATTAACTTTTTCTGTTATGACATTTAAGTCACTTTCTATATATTCTGCAATTAGCTTCATATCTTTTCCTGTTTACATAAACATGTCATTTAAATCATCTAATAACTTAATTAGATCATTTTTATTTTTAGGAATTTTAAATCCTAAAGCTTTTAAATCTTTTACTGGCATCGTTTGTTTACCAGCATTACTTTTGGCACCAGTTATCTCATAACTGATACCATTTTTACTATCAAAGCTGGCAGTCATTTTATCGCCATCAGCCTTTTTAGGTAACTTTATAGTAACTGGGCCAAATTTAGCCTCATCTAATTTTTGTCTCATTTCGACAAAAGTTAACATTACTCTTCCTCTTTATTAGCTACCCTATCCTGCATTGTTGAGGCTAATTCAATTTTCTTAGCATCCAATGCATCAGTAATTTTACTAGACATTAAAGCGTCAAAATCTTTTCCAGCTTTAACATTTTCACCATTTTTAATATTATCTATTAAATTTTCAATACTCATTTTTTACTTTCCTCGTTATATATTTATAAAAAATTAGATGTCAAGATTAAAAATCTTCATCATCTCCTGCATCTATTTCGCCTCTTTTCACTTCATCTTCAATTTGGCTTTTAATATTTTCTATATCATCGTCAGATTGTCTTAAAACATTCTTTCTTACCCATTCGTATGAAACATATTTACCAACATATTCATCAACAGTAGATAACATATCAAATCTTTCTCTCATTATTTCGCCTTCTTTTAACTCAGAGAAATAATTATCTTCTAAATAATCAAAGGCAATATTTTCTTTTAGATTTTTCCAATCGTCTTTAGTAATTACACCTTTTAACATCAACTGAGTTTTTAACAGTTGAATGAATATATCACTAAATCTATTTCTTAATCTATCAATAAACTTTTTAAATTTAACTTCATCTCGAGATATCTCAGTAGCTCTACCTAAGTTAAATCCTGATTCCTGTTCTAATCTATTTACAGGAACATTTAAACTTCTATATAGTTTTTTCTGGAAGTATAAGATGTCTTCGATTTGTCCGAGGTTTTCCCCTCCTGGTAATGTTGAGATTTCTGTACCTCTACCACCTTCTCTACGCGGTAAGAAGAAGTCCTCAAGCATAGACATATGTTTCTTATCATCTTTAATATCTCCAGTTTTAGCATCATAAACCAATTTATTTCTATATTGATTCATAATATTTTTTAGATATTCTTCAGCTTTACCTTTTGGTAAGTTACCAACATCAATATAAAAAATTCTTCTTTCAGGTGCTCTTGATATTCTGTAAATAACAAGTGCATCTTCCATCATTCTTAATTGATTGGTTGGCTTAATAGCCTTATGCATATAAGAAAGAATTCTTTTTCTTGAAGGATCTAAAACACCTGATGTACAATATGCAATCGCATCGGGATGTATTTTTATACCATCACCTGCGCCATCTTTACCTTTACTAAATATAAAAAACTCTTCTTGTTTTTTAATTATTGTTGCACCGGTTTTTTCGTCTTTTCCTTCTTCGACCTCTTTTACTTTTTGTAATTTTGTTGGATCGATATATCTTAATTCTTGTATACCCTTCATCGGGTTTTTATTATCAATTATAATGTGATACGGTAATCTACCGTCGATATACCATTTTCTAAAAATGTCATGAGCATAAGCTTTAAATCCTAATAAACTTACAATATTTTCGAACTCTGTCTTTATTGCAGTTTTAATTTTTGGAGAAGCTTTTACTTCATCTAAAATAATTTCAATTGGTGCTGATGCGAAATCACCAACAATTGCTTCATTAATTATATCTTCAACAGCAGCATCACATTCCGGTTGTGTAGCAATATCACGATACTTAAGGATGAGATCAACTTCATTCTTTGCACTATCACCGTCAATATCAATATATTGACCAAAGTGACCGCCCGTCGATATTACACCAACGCCATCTTCATCTGTCTTTGGAACAAAAGAAGGTAAGTTTTGTTCTGTACCTTTTCTTTTAATTTCAAATCCGAAAAATTCTGCCATATTTAATTCCTCAATATTATTGGAGGGGATAACTCCCCTCCTCTAATATTATTTATATACCTTTAAGAAGTGGTATTTGATTCCCAATATTGTACTTGCATTTCAACTGTGAATTCTTCAATCTGATTTTCGTTATCATATGAAAGTTCAATAGTTGATAAGTTAGTTGGGAACACGCCTCTAAGATCATAAGTCTTAGTAACTTCACCTGCTTTATTAAGCTGCTCAATAATCATATCAGCTTGGTAATCAGTAGGATTACTTAAACCACTATTATTATTGTGCTCGTTAATACCATTCATCCATCTTTCAAAAGCGTTTCTTACTTCGAAGCCTACATCATTAATTACTGTTAATGATACTGGTTCAAATGTTCTGTCTCCAGCCAATTGTAATTGTCTGCCTCTGAATAATACAGGAACAGGAGCTACAACTGATGATGGAAACTGTGCACCTTTGATCATAAATGAAGATAGTTCAACGTCACCTTGAGCATATCCTGGGAAATTACATGTTACTTTGAACATGTTGGAACGTGCGCCACCTCCTACGAGTTTTGATTTAAAATCATCTACGCCTAAAATTGCCATTTTAATCTCCTATTATACGCCTGCGATTTCTGTGAAATCGACACCGGTTCTTGTTGCTATAAAGTTCAATGAAATGAAGTTAATAGATCTTGATGGCTTGATAAAGATATCAGCTACAAATCTATTAGCGTCAATTACCTGACCAGTGTTATTTGTTTCGTCACAAATAACTTTAAAGTCAGTAACACCTCTTCTACCTTTTACGTCTCTTAAGAATGGTTCTAAAAGATTTCTGAATTGAGCTCTTGTAAATTCATCATTGAATTCAAAAAGTTGACCTTTAGCAGCTGTGCTAATTGCCTTCTCAATAACAATAAATAATCTTCTAACATTGATTCTATCGAACGCACTAGGCTTGGATAACAATGTCTTATCTCCAAATAACATTGTACCTTGTCCTGGGAAAGATACTAATGGATTAACTCTTGCTTTATAAAGAGAATCTCTATCTGCTTTTGAAGGATTAAGTGCTAGTTTTGTTACTCCTAGAAGTTGTCCTCTTGTTACACCAGCTGGACTAAACCATGCGTCGGCAACATTATCTGTATTTGCGCATAAACCTGCTAAAATACCTGAAGCTCCAATCCATATTTGAGCATCATTATACTTATCGTATACATATACTGCTGATGAATCTGTTGAAGCATAAGACGTTGATGGTAATGTATTAGCCCATGTAATAACATCTGCTACTGAACCACCTGCTGCTGAATCAGCAATAGGAGGTGAAACAAAAGCCATACAATCTTTTCTTGCATTACAAATTGTAATTAATTTGTCAGCAATATGCTTTTCACCATCTGCATCTGGATATGCAAATAATAGGTTTACGTCGACTGTTTCTGAATCCGCTAGTAAATCAAATGATGATGTGATATCACCATGTGCAGGAGCGTTATCACTTACACCACCAGCTAATGAAGCTGAAATGATTGTATCTGATGTTTCGAAAGCTTGTCCATTTACAAAGTTTCCGCCCGCACCTGATGTAGAACCGCCAGCAGCTAAACCAGTTGCGTGACCACTCCACCATACATACTCGGATTGATTATTAATTACATCTTTATAGTAATTAGTTGTACCATCTGATTTTTTACCCTGTGGTGATAAAGATACAAATTGGAATACTTCTAGAACTGTTCCTTTAGTTCCACTCCATAGTCCATCTTCATCAATCACTGCTACGTGAATTTCATCTGCAGATGCTCCTGCCGCTGTTGCACTATCAGAAGTTCCTGGTGCTGCGTCAAAACTATCTTTAGGATCAGGTAAAGAACCTGCTCCAGTCCAAACGCCAAATGCTGTTGCATTTGAACATATATCTACTTTTAGGCTGTTACCTAAAGCGCCTGGATATTTAGCTACAAATGTTCCACTCAGTGAGTTAAGGGAATCATAATGGGTTTCGTTTTTAATTAAAAGCGCTGTACCGTCTGTTGCATTTTTCATGTCAGACTTTTCAGCACGTACTACTTTAAGTGCGTTTCCATATTTTAAGAATGAAGCAGCAGTTAAAAAGTACTTACTTGTATCAGAATCTGGTGTTCCAAAGATACTAGCTAGTTGGTTTTCTGAACTAACCGTAGTAACTTCTTCGACCGGACCCCAATTAAAAGCACCTACGAATCCGCCAATACTGGTAGAAACTGCAGGTACCACGTTCGTTGCGTCAATTTCTTTGACTTGAACGCCTGGTGATACTTGAAATGCCATTTTTTTGTCCTCTCAAATTGAGTTAGTTTAATAAGTTTTCATAATACGGTTATATTCAATACTTTTATTTATATAAATAATAATCTCTAGATGTGTTCTACCTCGAACCACACATTACCCTCACCATCACCAACTCCTTCTTTTCTATCTCTACCATCTTCAATAATACCAAATGGTAGCATATCGTCTTGAATAGCCTTTAATTGTTCTCTATACATTAATTGTTTCATATCAATATTAGTTAATCCAGCAAATATATCAGTAGTAGTAAACCAACCAAACATTACTAAATTCATTACTAAGTCATCATGATTAGGTGCAACAGCTTCAAATGAAGCGCCTCTAGCAACAAATGTACACATTTCTGTTATAGTTTCAGCATCTACTATGTGTAATTTTTTAGATGCAATTAAATCTTTAAATGTAGAACAACCAATTCTTTTAACACGTTTAGTCATAGTAGCACCAATCGCATTAGCCTTAATTTGTGATTCTACAAACATATTTTCATATTCTAAATCGTAATATAATCCATTACAAACAATTGCCCCTTGGTCATTACTTTCAACAATTGTATACGCATCATTGTACATTCTAGCGTATTTGTATATAATATCGGGAAATAATAGTGGTGATATATTATTATCTCTAAATACACACACTTGTTTAAATGGATTCACTGATGTATCGATAATATTAAATGTACTGTAATCTTGCCCTCTACCTTTTGATACATCAACGGTCATTACATAATGGTGACCATCTTTAGGGTCCTCATATTGAAATAAATTTTCTGACCAGCGTAATGGCTCAATGGCTTTTTGTGCTAATAAATCATTTGCTTCAATTAATGTATTACCTCTACCATGGAAATTATTACCAAATTCTTGGTCAAATTGAAGCTCAGATGTATTAGCAATTGTTTCTTCTTTCCATTTATCATCACGACCTGGAACGTCCCACCAATCTACTCTAAATGGTTTAAATTCATTTGTATTTGTAGTAGCACCTTCCCATAGTTTGTGGTATATATTACCAACACCATTTGCTGTAGATGCAATAATAATTTTTGTGTCTTTACCTGATGAAACAACTGGATATGTCGATGTATAAAACTGTGCGTCATTATCAATAAATGCAAACTCATCAAGGAATAATAGGTTAATAGACAAACCCCTAATAGAACTACCTGATGTCGCCGCAGCAATAATTTTTGAATTATTACTAAATTCGATAGAACCTTTATTTAAAGCTTTACAACCTGGCTGCAAAAAGAATGGTAAGTTTTCTAATGCTAAGGTAATTCTACCTAGCATTTCTCTAGCCACCGCGCCTTTGTTAGCTAAAATTGCAATGGTTTTTTCTGGATGGAAGCAAGCATACCATAATAAAAATACAACAGATGATATTGATTTACCACTTTGTCGACATGCTAAAACAATGTTAAATCTATTTTCATTAAATTGATGAAACATTTCTTCTTGATAAGGCCATAGATCAAATGGAACTAAACCTTTATCAAGTGAAATAACTTTTACATATGTGCGCGCAAAATATGCAGGGTCATTCATACATTTTTTGTATTCAATTACCTGTTCTTTTGTAAATTCGCTTTCTACTCCATCCCTTTTTACGTTTGGATTTCCTAGATAGCCTTGATCAGTTATTGCCTTCGTCATCTATAATTATATCCTTACCATCATCTGCAGATTTTAATAATAATCTTTGTAAATCAGTAGTACTACCTACAAAAAGATTATTATTTGTCACTTCACGTTTTGTAGCTTCACCTGTTAAATCTTTTTTATTTTTTTGGAGAGCCATCAATTTTTCCGTTGTATCGGCAATATCTTTTATTGATCTCGATAAAACTTCAAAAGCTCTTGGGTGTTCTGATTCCCGAGCTAATTCAGCAAGTACATCAAGAGATAATGTACCAGTTCTAATTAAGTCTTTATATGTTTTTCTAGAAAACTCATAATCATCTTTTATTTCAATATCATCTTTAGATATGGTTTTCTTTACTGGCAAGTTTTTGCTCAGATTCTTATTAATCTTTTCTAATTTATCACTCATAACATACCTACGTTATACTTACATTTACAGTATAATTATCATCCTCATCTGCAGTGGTTGGTGTAATTGTTAAATCCATTTCTTCTAATATATTAGCACCACTAACATCTTCGTTAAAATCTATATTAATTTCTTTAATAACACCTTGATCTTTTGTAGGACCAAAGTATTTCATTTTCATATTAAAATCTAATTGATATATTAATGCTCTTCTAGTTGTATAATCACCTTCATAATCGTCTTGTATAGCAACCGATGTTAATACAATAGGAACATCTTGTTTATATTGAAATCCATCTACAGGCCTTATTGTTACTGTATATTCAGGCTGAAAATATGGGAGAATTTGTTCCATAATTTGTAACCCATCATCTTGATTTTTTGCCAAAATATAAAGTGACATACCAATATCATATGCAACTATATGATTTAATGTCTTTTTCTTAGTTGAATCAGTAGCATGATTCTCTATAACCTGATTTCTTTTTTGTAATTTTTGGGTTGAGTCTAAAGCTAAACTTGTTATTTCAAAAGCAACCCTTGGTAATTTAATAGCCATAGATGCATCCGATCCAGTAATAGCATCTATTCTAGATAAAAACTTTTGTTTAGGTCCATACGCTAATGGAACTTTAATTTGATTTAATACATTACCACTGCCGTCTTTTCTAATAACTTTTAAGTTATTAAATAAAGTACCAAAAATAGCTACTGCTTTTCTGGTTGTTGCGTGATAAAAATGACCTCCAAACATTAATAAGTCTCCGATGGATCACCAAACGGATTTGATTCCGTAAAGTCTATAAAGTTATCTGCAGCAACTTCAAATTCATAATTTTTAGCTTGATCATCATCAGGGAATGATTGACTATCTGTTACGTCATATATTTTTGTAATAAAACAAGTATTATTTGTTTCACTGCCTGTCAAGCCTACAGTTGGTGAAACTAAGAAATCTTTAGCTTCCGTGCTACCTGTTACTCCAATATTTGAGATTGAAACTACAGCTGCAATATCAGATGTTTTTGTTATTGTTTGTACTTCACCATATACACTTATTGCTGGATCAGTTGAAATAACTTGTGTTAAAATTTCACCCTGTTTAAAGTGATTACCACCAGTTACTGTAACATCAACTTGTGTTTGTTGAGCATATTTAACTTCTTCTGCATCAATTTCAGCAACCCCTGTTTCAAATTGTTCATCTGCATATTCAAATAATGAGCATTGTAATTTAAATACTGGTAAGTTAGATAATTGATAAAATGGTTGTTCATGCTCAACAAATGAAATTTCGAAAAATTTATTTGTCATAGGTAAGAATAATAAATCACCTTCCTGAGGTTTTGGATTTTCTAATTCATTATTCCAAAATCCTACAAGATTATTCCATTGTCTTCGTGAAACAATAAAGGTTGCTTCGTCTCTTATCTCTAAACCAAACTTATTATATAAATCACCAGCACCCTCGAAACCATCAACATTTTCAATATATGCTTCTATAAGATATGCATCATCAAATTTAGATCCAATATCTTCGCCTAAGATATTATCTCTATTGATAAGTGTTCTAGGAATATAGTAAACGTCCTGACCAAAAATCTTTAAAGATTCTATGATTAAATCTTCATATAGATTTTGCTCTGACTTTACTGCTTGTGAAAAATATACATTGCGCGGCATTTATTACCCCGTATAAAAGTCGACTGGTTGCTCCCAATTCAATCTAACTTCTTCTTCTAATTTAGTGATTTCTTCTCGTGCGTCATCAAATATTTGTCTTCCATTAAATGTAACACCGCCAGGCATTTGCATACCTTCGAATTTTAATAAATTCATTCCCCATTGCATTTTTAAAAGAGCCGTCGCATATTTTTTTAAAAAATAATCGTTATATACATCTGTGTATGTATCAGGATTTAAAATTCTATAACATTCAATTATTACATAATCATTTAATTTTACTTCTTCATCCCAATTCATATCAACTCTAAGTTGATTTTTATGTCTATCAAAACTAATATGTTTTTGATCAGTATCTAAAATCATATCCAATAATGATAACCATTGCTGTGTCATTTCATATTGGACCAATGATCCCATAAATCCTAAATTATATACATCATTTAAATGCATTTGATATCTTACATCAAACATTGAATCACTAGTATTTTTATTATCTCTTAATGGAAATAATTGCACTACATCAGTGATTAAATCATTTAATGGTATATATTGATTATCAATATCTGATTGAGTTATTTGATGTTTTAAATAAACTTTTTCAATAGCATCAGCATGATAGTGTTGATAAAATTGTAATGCTTCATCAATGCGATCACCAATTTGATCGTCATCTAAATTTATTTCAATAACGGGCGCGCCTAATGCTCTTAGACAGTAATCAATTAATGAATCTCTGCTATTAGGCTTTGCCATTATTATTCTCCGCCTGCTTCGGATTCTTCGGATTCTTCAGCTGGTGGTGTAATTACTCCAACAGCAATTTTATTTTTAACACCTAGGGCTACTTCGCTAACTCTTATCTCAGTTAATTCTGAATTATATGTTCCATCCTCATCAAAAACAGCATTAACTGCTCTTGTATGAGTAATTTCAGGACTTTCATTCAAAAATGTTACTTCGACAATAGTTTCACCTTCATCAGGTGCATTATATGTCCATGTTAGTGCCATAATTATTTTCTCCTATTACTTGTTTTTTTCAAGATTATTTAATCTTTCCTCTAATCTATTTATAAGATTTTTTTGTTGTTCTATCGTTTGTTGT
>Ga0213865_10000297_pt1 | contig 33515 bp, 50 predicted proteins | sample PICome_6_FD_160100 | JGI IMG/M metagenome (GOLD analysis project Ga0213865, IMG submission 160100) | Coastal seawater microbial communities near Pivers Island, North Carolina, United States - PICO282 | ecosystem: Environmental > Aquatic > Marine > Coastal | place: USA: North Carolina...
TATTTGTGTAATATTTACAACGTACCGGTTCAATTGCTTAACAATACCGATTCTAGTTCTTACAACAATATGAAGGAAGCCAAAAAAGCGTTATATCAAAACGCCGTTATTCCTGAACTAATAAAAATTAAAGATGAATTAAATCGTTGGTTGGCGCCTAAATATGGCGACAAACTATGTATTGAATTTGATTTTTCTGTTGTTCCTGAACTGCAAGAAGAAACTGACAAAGTTGTAGATCAATTATCAAAGGCGTGGTGGATTACACCAAATGAAAAACGTGCTGCAATGAATTATGGTAAGGATGAAGATACAAATGCTTTAGATGATTATTATATTCCTGCAAATCTTATTCCAGTTAACAATAATGAAGTTGATGAACCTTTAGAATCTATTGATGTTGATGTCAATAAGTTCTTAAACGCAAACATCGAAAAAAAAAATCCAATAACTAAAGACGAAACGTTTTCAGATTACCCACAAACGGCAAGTAATAACGCTAAACGAATGATTGAATGGCGTGAAAAGTACGGCTCTGAAGTTAGAGCAGGAACGCCAACGGGATGGCGAAGGGCTTCAATGTTAGCATCTAGAGCGCCATTGACAATTGATATGCTTAATAGAATGAAATCATTTTTTGCACGTCACGACGGCAATCAAACAATTGCTGATCGTTATAAAGATACGCCTTGGCGTGACAATGGATATGTCGCTTGGAATCTTTGGGGTGGGACTGCAATGCGTGATTGGGTTAACAAAAAACTAAACCAAATAAACGATTAGTTTGGCAATAGACAAAGACAAATGGCAATCTGCATTTGAAAGACAATTAGATATTGCAGAGAAAAAACAAATCGCTAAAGTAAAGCGTTATTATAAACGCGAATATTATAAAGGCGTTGAATCTTTTGTTTCTGATGGTCAAACAAACTTCCAATTATTATTCGACAACAAAGACTTGTTAAAAATATATCGTGATTTGTACACCGATATAGGAATGCGTTTTGCTAAATGGTATGTCAATAATTTTAGAAAGTTTATGACAAAGGCCGTTAATACATCGGCGTTTGATGATATATGGGCCAATGCATTTGGCGCCTTTGGTTCCGCTATGGGCGCTCAACGTGTGACGCTTGTAAATGGTACGGCTAAAAAAACTCTTATAGATTTAACAGAACGTTTAATGAGTGATCCGGAGTTTATGTCATTAGGCGCAGTTGAAAAGGGCCGAATATTAAGAAACCAATTCAATCAATATTCCCAATGGCAAGCTGAACGTTTAGTTCGTACTGAAGCAACCGCGGCTGCTAACTTTGCACAAGCACAAGCCGCACAAACAATATTTCCACCTGAACAAATGCAAAAAGAATGGATTGCAAGTTTTGATGATAGGGTTCGTGATACTCATTCAGAGGCCGGAAGTCAAAATCCAATTCCGGCAAATGACGCCTTTATTGTTGGCGGACAACCAATGATGTTTCCAGGCGATCCAATGGGTGGCGCTGCTGAAACTATTAACTGCCGTTGTTCTGTTGCATATTTTCCAATTGAAGGCGCTGAAACTATTGGTGACATTACAACAATTGGATTTGGTTTGGCTAGTGGTGGCATTAATGAATTTTAAAAAATCGTATATTTACAAAAATTTTTCTTATGAATACAATTCTATATAAAGCATCGCCGGTTGGCGAATTAATTGATGCTGATGAAAAGGCCGGAATAATAAAAGGTTATGGATCATATTTTGGAAATAAAGATTCCGACAATGATGTTATAATGAAAGGCGCATATAAAAAGACTATCGCCGAAAATGGTGAACGTGTTAAGTATTTATATCAGCACGATATGAATCAACCAATCGGCAAAATGAATGAATTGTATGAAGATGACAAAGGTTTGGTTTTTGTTGCTGAAATCGCTAAAACACAATTAGGAAAAGACGTTGTTGAACTTATGAAGTCAGGCGTTATTACAGAAAATTCAGTTGGTATTATGCCAATACAAAAACAAGACAAAGGCGATTATCGTGAAATAAATGAAGTTAAATTATATGAGATTAGCGCCGTTACTTTAGCCGCTAACGATCAAGCCAAAATATTAGATGTCAAAGGAAATGTTGACGTTGAAAAATTATCAAAAAGATATGATAATCTTTGCAAACTTATTCGAAAAGGCGACATTTCTGATGAAATGGGTTTTGCTATCGAAGCTGAAATATTAAAATTAAAATCATTATTTGTTGAGTTCACGAAGCCGGTTGATGAAATCACTTCGCCGAATGTTGAAATAAAAAACAATGATTCTGAAGTGTTAAATTATTTATTAAATTCCTTAAAAAATTAAAAATGGAAGAAAATTTAAAAAATCAATTGGATCAATTCAACAATGCTATTGATTCAAAAATTGAAAAATCAAACAACGAAGTTGTTGAATCTGTTGTTGTAAAAGCAAACGAGATTGTAAAATCTGAAGTTTCTGAAATGGCAACTAAATTAAATGAGAGATTAGACGCTATTGAAGTATCTAATAAAAAAGCGTTTAGCGCTAAAAAGAGAATGACTTTCAAAGGTGCTTTAACTGAAGCATTAGAAGATGGTGCGATTGAAAACCTTGCAAAAGGAAATTCAAGAAGTGCTTCATTCTTAATTAAAGCTGATATGACTACTGGCGCTGATTTTACTGGTGAAGTTATTGCTGCGGATAGAGTTCCTGGTTATAAATTTGATCCAACAAGACCAACGCATATTCGTCAATTATTAGCACAAGGATCAACTCAATCTGACGTTGTAAGATTCGTAAAAGAAAGTGGTTATTCAAATGGTGCTGCTGCAACTGCTGAAGGTACTACATTAACGCAATCTGATTTCGACATGACTGCTGCTGATGCTAACGTAAGAAAGATCGGAACTTATTTCCGTATTTCTGAAGAAATGTTAGCTGATACACCACAATTGACTTCATACCTTTCGGCAAGAGCGCCTGAAAAACTTTTAGAAGTTGAGGATACACAAATTTTAAGTGGTAACGGAACTGCGCCAAATTTAAGTGGTATCATTACTGATGCAACTGCATTTGCTGCCGGTGATTTAGCTGATTCAGTTGATGAGGCTAACCAGTTTGACGTAATTGTAGCTTGTTTAAATCAATTAGCAGGTGCAAATTACAATGCTGATACAATCCTTTTACACCCTTCAGATTTCCACAAGATTCTATTATTAAAAGATTCTCAAAATAATTACCTAAAAGACCAAGTTTATTCAGGCCTTCAACCGGTATTTATGGGCGTTAAAGTTGTTTTAAATACTGCTATTACTGCCGGATCATTCTTAATCGGAAACTTTGGTGTTGGAACACAACTTTGGGTTCGTGATGGAGTAAATGTTGAGTTCTTCAGAGAAGATGGAACTAACGTTCGTGATGGATTTGTAACTGTAAGAGTATCTGAAAGAGTTGCTTTAACAAACTATTTACCAAATGCGTTTGTTACTGGAACATTTTCTGCTGCAATTGCTGATCTTGAAACGCCGTAATTTACGGATAATCAACCATAATTTAAGGCCTGGATTAATTTCTAGGCCTTTTTTTTATGCTTTATTTTTAGGCGCTTTACAGATAAGAAACGAAAAAAAACAAAAAAAACTTTAAAAAAAAGTGAAAATATTTTTTTAATTCCAAATTAAAATGTACTTTTGAAAAACAAATCAATAAAAAAAACAAAATGACAAATCGAGAATTTAAAAGAATGTATAAAAAAAGAACTCAAACAATTGAGTTTATACAAGAATTGATTTTGGATATAAAATACTTAAATGACGTTTTGTCTAATGGTTATTACAAAAACCAAACAGATAAAAACAATAAGTCATCACAACTTGAAAGCCTTGAAAAAATGTTTTGCGATATAAAGCAAGAGTTTAATAAATATTAAAAAACAAATCAATAAATTATAATTATGAAAAATTTTATTATAGAGCAAATTAAGAAAGTAGAAAAAGAAATGTATAGAGCAGTAGAATATGGAAATCATTCTTATGCACAAGCATTATATTTTGATGACTTAATGCCATTATTAAAATATTTAAAAACTTTAAAATAAAACATTAATCGGCGCGTTTCGGCGCGCCATAATATTAAACATTATGAAAACAACAACTGGATTAACGATCATACACGATGGCAACCGCGTCAACGTGTACACTAAACAAGAAATTGAGGAACTACAAAATAAAAACATTTTTGATAAATGTTTGAAAGCAGTTATAAAAATATTAAATTTAAAAAATTAATTATGTGGTTTTTTGAAACATTTCCTGACGATGATCACGAATTTGAATGCCGAGTTTGTGGCGTAAAATTATTTGAAGATGTATTTGTTTGTTCAAATGAATGCTTTTTAGCTGATCAATTATGAAAAAAAATATTAAGTTTTTATTAACAATATTATTTTGGGTTTTTTCTTTACGACAAGTAATGATGTTTAACGATATGCTAGCGGCGATATTCTTATTTATTCTCGGAATGTGCGTTGCTTTAGCTAACGAAAATTAGTCATGATTTGATTAATTTATTGGTTTGTTTAGAAGGCGGTTATTAATTTAACCGCTTTTTTTTATAACTTTATGTTATGAATGCCAATCAATTTGGTTGCTATGCAGAATATTTATTCGCCGTTGAAGCAATGAAAAATAATTTATATGTTTCATTTCCTCTGCTTCATACATCACCTTATGATTGCATTGTAGATTCGCCAAAGGGTTTGTTTAAAATACAGATAAAAGCCATTAACGAAAGCAATAGAAAACGTAAACGAATACAGTTGCTAGATCGTAATAAAAGCGCTTACAGTCAAATTGACGTGGATTTCTTCGCCATATATTCCAAACAACGTGATGGTTTTTTTATAATTAAAAATGAAGGCACAATTAAATCATTTAGCGTTGGTTTAGATAAATATTCAAATTATTTTAATAACTTTGCATTACTTTAATGTTTTCTTATTGTTTTCTATTCTTCGAAAATGCGTCGCAAATTTATGTGGCGCATTTTTTTTATCTTTACAAAAAATAAAAGATTATGAAACTAAAATTAAAACAATCAATTTTGAGAGGTGGTAAACGATATGATGAAGGCGATAAAATAGAATTGCCTGACAACATTGCGCAAAATTGGATTGACAAAGGTTTAGCTACTAAAATCGGAAAAAAACAAAACAAAGATAAATTTGAAACTAAAGAATTAAAAGTTGAATATATTGAAATAAAAGACGATGCGACAAATAAAGATTAATTCAACAACTGGATCAGAACTTCTAACTACTCAAAACGTCAAGGATTATGTTCGTATTGATACAACTGCGGATGATAATTTAATTACTGCAATGATTAGTCAGGCGCGTATATGGTGCGAAAACTACATTACGCGTGACATAGTCGCCAAAAACAGAACTTATTATTTAGATTCAACTAACGGCATATTTGATTTGCCGTTTGGCCCAATATCAAGTATTTCTGAAATCACTATTGATGGAACTGCAACAACCAGTTATGAAATATTAGGATTAGACAATGAAACTATTGAATTGGATCAAGGGCCTGCTGAACGTGTTAAAATTACCTATGTAACACAAGGTTTAAATGATGCTTTAGTAAAACAAGCTATGCTTCAATTGATTTCAACGTATTATGATAATAGGGCAGATTTTATTGAAGGCACAAGCGGGATTGCAAACAATTCCGAAATACCAACATCAACTAAACAAATATTAACGTCTTATAAAACAATGTTTATATAATGCAAGCCGGCAATTTAGATTCTAAAATAACAATCAAACGATTATCTAAAACTTCCGATCAATTTGGTGGTTTTACATCTACATTGTCAGATGTTGCAACAGTATGGTGCGATCTAAAGCAAATTAAAGGCGAAATAAACGATAAATTTGGTAAAAGGGAACAAGATATTCAAGTTGAAATTACAATGCGTAAAAACACCGCAGATTTAATTCAGCTAGGTGACATCTTTACATTAGAAAATGGATCGCAAAAATATAGAATCAATGACAAATTTGAATTTGATTTAGATTTTTACACAAAATTATTAGCAACTAAATCTGTATAATGAACGTCAATATCAAAATAGATCAATCAGATTTGTCTAAACTAAAAAGAAAATTAGATAATTTAAGAACGTTTGAATCTAAAAAATTATCAAATGAATTAGGACGAACTGGATTTGATATTGTAAAGCTAGCTAAAAAATCAGCCAAAGTTGGAAAAGTTCATGGTGGTACTTTACGCCAATCCATAGGCCTACAAAAAAGCGGTAAATCAATAACAGTATTTGCTAACGCTCATTATGCGCCTTATGTTGAATTTGGAACTGGCGGCATGGTTGATTTAGATGATATGACAAAACTTGGTATTCCTGAAAGCTATGCTCAACAATTTAAGGGCAAAGGATTAAGAGATATTAATTTACCTGCGCGCCCTTTTTTCTTTAGTTCTGCGCGTGTTGGATTTAAAAATTTATTAAATCGTCTTAATGGCGAAATAAAAAAAATAATTAAATAATGTTAGAAGCAATTCATTATGTCCGCAAGGCTATTCTTGCAAAGTTAAACGGGAATGTTACAATTAACAGTTCAACAGTTCCGATTTATAATCGTGTTCCAACAGATGCTTCATACCCTTACATTCGTGTTTATTCAGTTTCTAATGATGAAACAGATCAAAACCAAAGTTCATTCACAATGGAAACAATAACGCGTGTTGAATGCGTTACAAGATTTGTTTCTGATAGTGGTGGTGAACTAGATTGCAATCGTATGGTTTCACAATGTTTGAACTTATTGCGAACACGATCAGCAAATTATATTGATTTAACATCGGATGGATTTAACGTTTATACAAGCGTTAATGAAGGCGTTAATTATTTACAAGATGATCTTACAGATCATACATACTTTAGAGCAATTATTGAAATATCTAATAAAATAGAACAAATTTAAAATGACTAAAATAAGCGAATCAACAAACGTGACTTTTGATTTAAAAACTATTGGTTTAATACTAGGTGGCGCAATCTCTATTGCATTGACTTTTTTCACATTACAATCAGGCGTGGCCCAAAACACAAATGACATTAAGGAATTGAAAGACAGTTCTGTTAATTCAACTGAATTTAAATATAAAGATGAATTGATTCGCGAAACAATTTTAAGAATAAATGAACAACAAGAAAATATTGTTGAAGATATAAATGAAGTCAAGGAACAATTAAATAAAATAGACGAAAGATTGTTTGATTTAAAATCTGAATAATGAAATATATTATTATATGTTTTATCTTCTTTACTAGTGTTGTTAAGGCGCAAAATAAAGAAGGTATTTCAGTTGTTCAATACTCTGCTGATTTTGTAAAAAATAATGAGTTAGACTTATCTAAAATGACAAATAAAAAAATAAACAATTATGAAACATTGTATTTGTCAAATAATTCAAAAGCATTTAAAAAAGAAAATATAAAATATTTACCAACTGTTGTATTGTACAACAATGGTTCGGAACTAAAACGAATTGAATCTAATATTTCTTTGGAACTTCCTAAAAATACATTTGATTTAATTTATACTGAAATTGAAAAACTACTTAAAAACAAATTCTAATGAAAAATAAATTACTAATTATACTATTGTTTATTGGGTTTTTTGCTAATGCACAATGGCTGAAAAACATATTTGAATATTCAACGCCGTTTTTTAGTTATAATGAAACAAACCCTTTAACAACTGATGAACAATATTTTGTAACACAATCAGGCGATGTTATTAATGTAACGCCTGAAAGATCAAATGATTATTTAATGACGTTTGGGATTCGTAAGTTAGCGCGTTTTGATTATGAAAATAAGGCGCGTAAATGGTACGATGGAACGGAACAAAACACAAGCCTTTCATCTAATAGTGGATCAGTTGTTGGATTAGAATATTTATTTCAAAAATCTTTTGGTCGCCAACGAAATATGGAATATAAATCGCATAGGTATTTTTTAAGATACTTAAAAAAATATTGGTCTATAAAGATTGAATCACAAAAGAACGGGATTATAAACCTTAATTATGACGCTGCGGATTTACGATTTCGTTTGCCAATAACTAAAAACTTAAATTTTTCTTTTGGTGGTATTGTTAGAACTCATAATTCATACGGCTATAATCCAATAACAGAATATTTAAAAACAAATCAATGGTGGGATTTAGCTTATGAATATGATTATTATGATACGCCTTATGGAATTGATAATGATTTAGATGGCGAAAATGATGTTTATGATTGGTATTGGTATAATTCAGAGGATAATCAGGTTGCCGATACTGATGCAGATTTCAGAAGAAACGTTTACCAAAGAATTGTAAATGATTATAACAAACGCGAACTTGATAAAATTGGAACGCTTTACACATTATCAGCCGTTGTTGGTTTAGATTATTATTATTATCGTGATAAATTTTGGTTGCATTCATGGGCCAACCTTATGCCGAAACATCATCATTTAAAAGGTGATTATAAATACAGTTATGAGAATTTTATTGGAAGGGATGATTGGCTAGATTATAACGTTGGAATAATGTCAGGATTGTATTTGATTAAAAATAAAATTGGTATTTTTATTGAATATGAACGTACAAAGTTTTGGGATAAAAATTTAATATTCTTAAAAACTGGTGTTAATATAATGCTATAATTATGACAAAGAATTTTAAAATTAGTGAATTTGAATGCAAAGGCAATCTTAAAGGTTGTGAATGTAAAATGACTGCTGATGTTAAAAACAATATTATAAAAGTTGCAGATCAATTGCAAATCCTTCGCGATAAAATAAATAAACCTATCAAAATAAATTCAGCTTATAGATGTGCCGATTACAACGATAATATTGTAAAAGGCGCCAAGCATAGCCAACATAAACTTGGAAAAGCCGTTGACATCGTTGTTGATGGAATGACACCTGATGAAGTTCATAAATTAGTTTGTGAAATGATTGAACTGGGCCAATTAAATTTTGGTGGCGTTGGTAAATATAACACCTTTACGCATTTAGACATCAGAGATTATAAAGCTAGATGGGATTATACAAAAAATTAAATTATGCCAAAAAAAGAATTTAGATCAACCACATTAGGTAAAATTTTATTAGGCGCTGCCGGTGTTATTAACCCAACATTAGGAAAAGTTCTTGAAGGCGTAACATCGCCAAAAGAAGCTATTGAACAAATAACTAAATCGGACGTTTCTAATGAAGATAAAATTAAACTTCAACAGTTGATATACGAACAACAAAATAAAGAGATAGAAGCCATTACAAGCCGTTGGCAAGCCGATTCAATGTCGGATTCCTGGCTTTCAAAAAACGTGCGCCCTTTGGTTTTAATTTGGTGTATATGTATTTTTTCAATAGCAGGGATATTGGATTCAGTAGATTCTATTCCTTTTAACATAGGCACAACTTGGAATGATACTTTTGAAAAGGTTATGATGGCCGTTGTATTGGCTTATTTTGGTGGGCGTACTACGGAAAAGGCAACATCTTTATTTAAGAAATAATGGCGCGTAAACAAGCTAATATAGTACATTATAAAAAGGTTAGAAGAAAACGCAAAGGCGTTCATTCTAAAAACAAAACTTCGCATTGTAAAAACTCTAAAAATTACAAAAAAAAATATAGAGGTCAAGGCCGATAAATAACAAATCAAACTATTTTTATTTTTGTATTTTTGTAAATATTAAATAAAAAAATTAGTTTATGGCTTCCAATTTATATTATTCAAGTGATTTTCAAAAATTATCTTTTGGCGATAATGGTTTGCGTTATTTAGTTACTGGTGACACAAGTGTTTCAGGTGAGAGTTTCGGCGCAATTCAGGTTATTGATTCGGCAATTATTTCATGCGACATTGACACCGCAGGCGGTGATTCATCTTTAACTTCAATTTCTTTGTTTGCCGGAACAATTATCTATGGCAATTTTGATGACATCGTTGTAACAAGTGGTAAAGTTATCGCATATTTAAGATAATATGTTTGGATTAGGATTAACATTAAATAGCCTAATTTCAGTTTTAGCCGTTACTGATGATGATTACTTTGCTCAAAGGGTTGAAGCAGATGGCGGTTACATTGAATCTTATGGTTGTGTTATTCAGGATATTTTAAATTTTCCTGAATCCGACCAAGGAAGAATATTGTTTGAAGCATACGATTCAAGATGCGAAGCTGATGGCGGTGATGCCGAGGCTAGAGTTTGCACAATTAACGAATTAAATGATCTTTTATGAGTTTATACGATGACGCAAGTTTAGTAATGATACCAACTGCCGTAAAGGATGGTAAACTATATAATATAAAACCTGATCCAAATCCTATTTCAGGGGAACTTGTAACTAATGGAAACTTCGATACAGATAGTGATTGGACTTTAGGCACTGGTTGGAGTATTGCTAATGGTAAATTAACTGCAAACAACGCAAGTGGTTACGCATTACAATCGGGAGTTTTTGAAAGCGGGGCGTCAAAAACATATAAAATTAGTTTTTCCGTATCTGATTATGTAAGTGGTTATTTCACCATATTAACAAGCGGAGGCACTTCTCAAAGTCAACAATTTAACACTAATGGAAATTACACTATTTATTTTAATTCAAATAGTCCAAGCGGAACAACACTTCATTTTACATACTTTGGTTCATTTAGTGGCTCAATAGACAACGTATCTGTTGTTGAAGTTGATGAATTACCTGCTGATTTTACTTTTGACAGAGGTTCTAATTTAGCTGCGACACGAGTTAATAAAAGTGGACTAATTGAAAAGGGTAGAGAGAATTTATTGTTGCAGTCAAATCAGTTTGATACAACTTGGAGTTCAAACGGAATTACAGAAACAAGTGGTCAAAGTGGATACGATGGAACTAATGATGCGTGGTTAATAGAAAAATCAAATATTGCTACTCGTGTTGAACAAAGCGTTAGTGGTAGTGGTGTTACTACTTTTAGTGTATATCTAAAAAAGGGTACTTTGAATTTTGCACTGCTAAATTTATCATCATTTAATCAATATTTTGATTTAGAAAACGGGACTTTAGGTAACGAGTCTGGCAATGCTTCATTAAAGGTTGATTCGGGAATAGAGTCTGTGGGTAATGGATGGTATAGATGTTATATAACAACTAATCAATCATACACTATTGCTCGTATATATCCTGCAAGAGCAAATGGCGATAATGGTGGTACAAGCGGTTCAATCTACATCCAAGACGCACAACTTGAACAAGGTTTAGTAGCTACTGACTATATTGAAAGTGGTGCAACAACTGGTAAAGCAGGTATATTAGAAGATTTACCAAGATTAGATTATAGCGGTGGTGCAAGTTGCCCTTCGCTTTTACTTGAACCTACTCGGAGTAATATTATAACGTATTCAGAATTGTTTTATGAAGATGTAAACAATAATAGATTTAATTATAGAGTTACAACAGTTGAAAATTCTGCTATTTCTCCAAGTGGTAATTTAAATGCTACAAGTTTAATAGAAGACTCAACAACTGATACTCACGTTATGAGAAATACAGTTTCTATTACACAAAATTTAACTTACACTTTTTCTGTTTTTGCTAAATTAAAAAGCGGAGATAGATATTTACGTCTTTGTTTAGGAACTGCTAATTTTAATGCTACTTTTAATTTAATTAATAAAACATTAGTAGGCACAACTAATGCGGAAGGTAATATCGAAGAGTTTGAAAATGATTGGGTTAGATTATCAGTAACAGGAACTCTAACAAGTTCAAATTACGATGATTTTGATTTAAGGTTTATAAACTCAAATACAAATAGTGATTATTACGCTGGAGACGGAACAAGTGGCTTTTATGTTTGGGGAGCACAAATAGAACAAGGAAGTTACGCAACAAGTTACATACCCACTTACGGAACAAGTCAAACGAGGTCTACGGATCGTAATTTAGTTTTAGATTTAAGTGATAGTGGTGTTGATGGAGAAAGTGTTACTCATTTTTTTCATTTTACAAATAATAAATTGCTAGTAAGAGAAAGTTCTAATATAAATGTAAGGTTAAGTTCAAATGTGAGTAATCTCGGCTCTGTAAGAATATACAGGTCAGCTACAAGTGCTAGAAGATTAAGTGTTGTTTTTCAAGATATCAATGGAGATTTTTCTATTCCTGGTGCTAACACTTCAACAGACGAGGTTAAAATATTAGTTAAGAGAAATTGGACTACTAAATTAATTAATGTTTTTATAAATGGAGTAAAGATAACAAATCCTACAAGTGATTTATTTAATACTTGGCATAGGGTTGAAATCGAAGGTACTGGTAGCACAATAAATATAAAACAATATGCGGTATTCCCAACCGTATTAACAGACCAAGAATGTATAGAATTAACAACAATATAATATGAGTACATATAATAAAGCAAGTTTAATATTAATCCCAAGTGGGACAAAGACAAGTAAAATATACAGTCAGAAACCTATTAACGGAGATGGGGATTTCACTTTTTCACGTTCAACTATGGCAACTCGTGTTAATGAAAGTGGGTTAATAGAAAAGGAAACGCAGAATCTTTTGTTGCAGAGTAATAGTTTTGATACGACTTGGAATAGCGATGATGGTCTAACGGGAGGTCAATCTGGCTATGATGGTTCTAATGATGCGTGGCTTTTTACGTTAGCTACAAATCCTGCTATTGTTAGGCAAGCAAATACAAGTGGAGGCGTTCAAACATATTCTGTATATGCAAAAGGAAACACTAATAATGGGATTCGCCTGTATGCTTTTGGTTCATCTAATTGCTATGCATTTTTTGACCTTAACGCAGGAACTGTAGAATCTAATCAAAACCTTATTGATGCAACTATAGAAGATAAAGGTAATGGATGGTATAGATGTGCTATTACATTTAACCAAACCAATACTCAACTATATATGTATTTGAGTAATAACCAAAACTTAAACGCAAGTAGCGGTTCTATTCTTATCCAAGACGCTCAATTAGAACAAGGACTTGCGGCACGAGATTATATAGAAACAACTACATCAGCAGTTTATGGTGGTATTACAGACAATGTACCAAGACTTGACTACACTGATGCTACTTGTCCGTCGCTCTTATTAGAACCTACTCGAACAAATCTAATGACACATAGTGAGTTTACAAATGTCTTAAATAATGTTACATTATCTTATGTAGAAAGTCCAGAAGGTTTAAACAATGCTATGCGTTTAACTGAAACAACTTCTAATTCTCAACATTATGCTACAATTGAAAATGCTTTAGTTACAAGTGGTGTTAAATATTCAATAAGTTTCTTTATTAAAAAAGGCACTCACGACCAAGTACGATTGTACACGCAAAGTTCTACTATAAACTTTTCATTAAGATTTACTTTTAGTAGTGAAACTTTAGAAATTTTTGGAACTGATGCTGAAACTGGTTCAGAAAATTTTGTTGATTATGGTAATGGTTGGTATAGAATTAGTGCTAATGGTACTGCAAATTCAACTGGAACAGTAGATATATACGCAACTACTAAAAGTTTAGGTTCTTATACAGGAAGCACGTCAGATTATACTGATTATTATGGCTTTCAAATTGAAGAAGGAAGTTACCCAACAAGTTATATTCCTACCTATGGCACAAGTGTTACGAGGAATGCAGATTATGTAGATATTCCACAAAGTAGTTATAACATAAATAATTCTTTTAGTATTCATTTAGATTTTGGAATAACAAAAAAAATTGAGGGCGTTAGTACAAATATATATTCATTGATTACTAATGAAGATTTAAATTTTCAACTATACACTAATTCAAGTGGAAATGATGGATTAAATGTATACTTAAAAAATCAAGGTGGCTATGTGTTTGGTAGTAACCCAAATGATGGATGGGGTAATACTGCTTCTAAAATTTGTGTTACTTACAATGCAAATACTGGGCGTTTAGCATATTTTATTAATGGCAGTTTATATAATGAACAAACATCGATTTTATCATTTGGAACTCACTCTACAGCATATATAACTCCATCAGCAAACAATCTTATGGAAATTAAAAAGTATTTATTTTTTGAATCTGCATTAACAGACCAAGAAGCAATTAATTTAACAACTATATAATTATGAAAAAATTTAGAAAATACAAATTTGGCAGTAAAAGTTCAGCCACAACTAAAATCAATGCTTTAGGTATTGATGAGGATGGAAACCCTACGCATAACCATTCTATTGTTAAATTAGGTAACATTGTTTTAGAAAATGGTACTTATGACGAAGATGGAGAAGAAATAACTCCGCCAGTATTATCTGACGATTACCACGTTGATGTTCTTTGGGATGGCGATCCAAGTGAAGATTGGGATAATCAAATAGTATGGTGTAAACCTTTAGGCGTACATACATTTGGTTCATCATCTGCAATAGCTGAATGGACTCAAAAATGCAAAGAATTACATCCTGAATATTTTCCAGTTCCTGAAGAATTAGAATTATGAGAATAATCTTCTTTTTGTTAGCGTTTAATTGTCATGCGCAATTGCTTACTGAAGAAGATAAAAAACAACATTTTATGGCGGGAACAGTCTTTTCAGCGCCAACTTATAGTGAAGTTTATTTAAAAACTGGTGACATTGGAAAAGCCTTTGGATATGGTTTATTAGCATCAACTTTAGTAGGTACTGGCAAAGAACTTATGGATGATACATTTGACAAAAGGGATTTGATCGCGACAATGCTAGGCGCTATTGCTATAAATATTATTTTAACTACAATAGTAATATTAAACAAAAAGCATAAAAAAACACCTTTAAAAATACAACGATAATTTTTGTATTTTTGTGAAAACATTCTTTTATGTCAACACTTAATGATGCTAAATTAACGTTAATTCCTAGCGGTTATAAATCAACAAAAGTTTATTCAGTTAAACCAACTAATGGTGATGGCGATTTCACTTTTGCTAGAAATGGTGATGCTTCACGTTTAAATCCTGGATTAAATATTGAACAAGTTTCAGCAAACGTTCCAAGGATAAATCATTATAGTGGGGGTTGCCCATCGCTATTATTAGAAAATGAAGCACAAAATTTAATAACATATTCCGAAGATTTTAGTCAATGGACTAATTATTCACAAGGAACTGGATCATCTGTTATTATTACACAAAATAATAGTATAAGCCCTGATGGTCAAAATAATGGTACTAGAATACAATGCGCATTGAATAGCGGGAATACAACTTCAGATAGGTCTTATATTAGTTTAGGTGGTTTTAGCGGTACACCATTTGATTGCACTAAATCATTATATGTAAAAAACAATCTTAATGTAGAACAAACATTTTTTATTGGTGTTAATTCAGTAGCTGATAGGGTTACTTTACAAGTTTCAAATGAATGGCAGAGATTAAGTGTTGAAGGTGGTGTTTTAAATACTGAATTTAGAATTGGAATTATTGGTGACAGTTCAAATAGCGATAGTATTGACATTGATATATTTGGATGTCAATTAGAAACTGGAAATTTATCTAGTTACATAAAATCTAATACTGGATCACCAACAACAAGACAAAAAGATCAATGTTATAATGCAGGAAATAGCGATTTATTTAATATAACAGAAGGAAGTTATTTTATAGATATAAAACCATTTTCAAATAGTTCATTTTATAATATATCTTTAAGTGATGGAAGTGCAAACAATCGAATATCTTGGCAATTTCAAAACAATAATACACAAGTAAGAGTTAGAATTGTTTCAGATTCAACGCCAGTTATGAATGAACCGGAATCAGTAAATTTTGGATCTAGAAATAAATTATGCTTAACTTTTAAAGATAATGAATTTAAAACTTATATAAATGGATCTTTAGTTAATACACAAACAAGCGGCAACATTCCAACATCATTAGATCGATTAAGTTTTGCCGTTTACAATGCAACTAATAATTTCTTTGAAGGTGAAGTTTATTCAGTTAAAATTTATGATGAATTATTAACTGAAACACAAGCTATTGAATTAACAACATAAATAAAATAATATGTTAGTAAAAAAATATGAATTTCCAAATGAAGCCAAGGCCAATGAATATATAACGGCACTTGGCGTTGATACTGATGAATATGGCAATGAATACCCAACGCATAAAAATGGCGTTGTTAAATTAGGTTTTATAATAACTCAACCTGCTGAATATGATGACGAAGGCAATGAAACACAAGCGCCTGAATTTGCAAGTCAATATTCAGTTGATGTTTGTTGGTGTGATTCAAATGATTCTAATATTTTAAATTGGTCACAATACGAAATAACTTTAAACAATGAAGGCGTGCATTCATTTTTTGGTTTGAAATATATTCAGGATTAATAAAATAATAATTTCGTATATTTACAAAAAATTTAATAAACTTTAAAAAATAAAAATATGGCTACTACGGGAGTTTTTAATGGTACTAATTTAATCCTCACAGTTGAAGGTGCAACTGTTGGGCATACAACAAGTTGTTCACTTTCATTGTCAATGGATACACCGGAAGCAACAACAAAAGATTCAAACGGATTTTCTGAATATATCGGCGGCGTAAAAGGTGGCGAAATATCATTCGAAGGTTTAATTGCTTATGATGACTCATCTAACGCAATTGAAATGGCTGATTTCTTATTAGCTAGAACACAATTAACTTGTGTGTTTGGAACGGCTGAAACTGGTGATGCAATATATACTGCTGAAGGGTTTTTAAGTTCTGTTGAAATGTCGGCTGAAATGGAAGCTGCCGTTACTTATAGTGGATCAATCACAATAACTGGCGCGATTACTAAATCAACTAACTAAAAAATTAAAAGTTTATTATTTTGGCCGCCGTCAGTTTTTGGCGGTGGCTTTTTTTATTATTAACGACAAACAACAATTAAAATGGCAAACAAACAAAAGGGTTACATCGACATTGTGATCGGTGGCAAAAAACGAACACTTCACTTTTCAATGAATTTTTGGTCGGAATTTACCGAACAATTAGGCGTTTCATTACAAGACATTGGTCAGGCATTTGAAAATGGTATATCTTTAAAAGGATTACGCGCCTTAATTTATTCAGCAATACTTGCAAATGATCAAGAACAAAACAATAATATTGATTACAATATATTTACAGTTGGTTCATGGTTGGACGATTTAGAAACTGAAACTGTTAACGATATAGTTGAAACAATGTTGCAGTCAAAAATATTAGGCAATTCATTAAGCAATGAAATAAAAAAACCGGGAAAGCCGAAGCCGCCAAAGAAATAACATTTGAATCATTAACCGATTATTATATTGGTTTGATCGGCATACACCCAAACGATTTTTGGCGGCATACTTGGCGTGAAAATGCTTTATTAGCTGAATACTATCATAACAATATAAACTTGCAATGGGAACAAACTCGTTATTTAGCAACAATGATTCACAATTCACAATGTCAAAAAAAATCACAAATGATAAAACCTGAACAACTTTTTAAATTACCAGTTGACATTAAACGTAAAAAAGAACGTGATAAACCTAAATCAACGCGTGAACAAATGGAAGCGTTTAGAGATAAATATGAATCAATGACTAACAAAAAGACGTTCAAATAAAAGCGTCTTTTTTTTTGTATTTTTGTTTAAAATATTCTTTTTATGGCCGAATCAAATCTTAAATTAAATATTACCGGCGATTCGTCGAAATTAAAAAATGCATTAAGTTCAGCTAGTTCACAATTACAATCCTTTGGGAATAAAATGCAAACTGTTGGGCGTTCAATGTCAACAAAATTAACTTTGCCATTAGTTGCAGCCGGTACTGCGGCCACAAAATTAGCATTGGACTTTGATAAATCAATGACGCAAATAGAATCATTGGTTGGTATTGCAGGCGACAAAGTTAAAGAGATGGGCGAAACTGCCAAGAAAATGGCCGTTGATACTGGTAGAAGCGCCAATGAAGCCGCTGAAGCATTGTTCTTTATAACATCTGCGGGTTTAAGAGGCTCGCAAGCTACGGACGTTTTAAACGCGTCTTTAAAAGCAGCGGCGATTGGTTTGGGCGAAACAAAAACAATTGCAGATTTGGCGACGTCCGCAATGAATGCATATGGCGCCGAAAATTTAAGTGCAACCGCTGCAACCGATGTTTTAGTTTCGGCGGTTCGTTTAGGTAAATTAGAGGCTTCAGAATTAGCCGGTGCAATGGGTGGGGTTATTCCTATCGCTTCAAATATGGGCGTTGGCTTTGATCAAGTCGGTGCGGCATTGGCTGCAATGTCAAAAACCGGAACAAACGCCGCAAATGGTGCAACACAATTAAACGCCATTTTGACAACAATTGCAAAGCCAACGGCAGACGCCGAAGCCGCATTCAATAAAATGGGGTTCACGTCCGATTCATTAAAAGAAACTTTGGCCGAAAAGGGTTTAATGGGTACGTTATCAATGTTAAAAAAAGGTTTGGACGCAACCGGTCAAGAATTTACAGACATTGCGCCAAATGTTAGGGCCTGGAAAGGTGTTTTGGATTTGACCGGCGCATCAATGAATGACAACATTGCATTGTTTGACGAAATGACAAGGGCAACCGGTGCAACTGATGAAGCGTTTCAAAAGACATCGCAATCAGCATCATTCCAATTTAAACAAGGAATGGAAACAATGAAGGCTTCATTATTAGAAATTGGCCAAATCATTTTACCTGCCGTTATTAAAGCGGTGCAATCATTATCAGGATTTATAAAAGGATTAAGCGATCGTTTTAAAAATTTATCACCTACGGCACAAAAAATTGTTTTAACACTAACTGCAATATTAGGCGCTGCCGGTCCATTAATATTAATCTTTGGAAAAATTGTTACTGCCATAACAACATTAGGCCCAGTTTTAAAAATTGCAGCCGTAGGATTTAGATTGTTAACAACTGCAATGCTAGCTAATCCAATTTTAGCCGTTGCCGCTGCGATTGCCGCGGTTGTTTTAGCTTTAAATAATTATAAAAAAGCACAAAAAGAAGCAACGGCAGAAACTGTTAAAACTTTAGATAAAAAACAAATTGATGATCGTTTAAAAGCTGCTGAAGCTGAATTAAAGTATTTAGATACTTTGGAAGCCAAAAGAAGATTTTCAGTTGGTGCGCATAAGGCAAAAACTAAAGAATTAAACAATGAAATTGAATTATTAAAACAACGTAAAGATGTTTTAAATCAACAAACTGAATTGGAATCAAAAGAAGTTGAAACTGCAACGGCTGAAGGTGTTTCAACTGATCCTATAACTATTGACATTACTCCAATTGTTAATCCTGAAGATGCAAAAATTGCTGCTGAAAAATTAAAAAAATTACAAAATGATATTAATTCAGCATTAGTCACAAATGATGAACAAGCCTATCAAAAAAGGCGTGCTGATGCCATTGCTTATTATGATGGATTAATAAATGATGAGCGAACAACTGCTGAACAAATAGTAAGTTTAGAAAATGCCAAACAAGCTAAATTATCTGAAATTGATAATGAAGAAAAACAAAGAAAAAAAGATAACAATGCTGAAAAATTACAAGAAGAAAGAAATCAACAAGAACAATTATTAAATTTAAAACAACAAATTGCTGATGCTACTGGCGCAAGCGATGAAAAGCAAAAAGCTTTAGAAGTTGAAAGGATAAAATTACATTTTGATGAATTAAGAAGAATGGCTGCTGAACATGGTCTTTTAACTGCTGAACAACAAAAAGCATTTGATGACGCACAAGCTGAACAAGAAGCCGCAGTATATGAAGAAAAGAAAGTTCGTTTTGCAGGATTTATGATGTCAATGACTGAAGCACAAGAAATGATTCAACAAATTGGCGCAGGAATTGACCAATCTTTTGGCGCAATGACTGGTTCAATAACAAAAGCGTTTGGCGGTGCTGAATCCGCATCCGGTGCTTTTGTTGGGACTTTAGCAAAAGACACTTTAAAAATTATTGGTCACAATTTAAAAGCTGCAATGGCTAATTCTATTGATGGTGCAACTATGACGGCAAAATCTTTTGGGCCGGCAGCGGCGTTTGTATTGCCTGCATTAATTGCAGGTGCTACGGCTTTAGTTACAAGTTCATTTTCAAAGTTTGCTGCGGGTGGTATTGTAAGCGGGCCAACAATGGGATTGGTTGGTGAATATCCTGGTGCGCGTCAAAATCCTGAAGTTATAGCGCCATTAAATAAATTGCAAGGAATGATTGGCGGCGGTGGTCAAAATGTAAATGTGACTGGTAACGTTTCTGTAAGCGGTCAAGATTTATTGATTGCCATTGAACGTGCAAATGAAACTGCTGATAGAATTTACTAAAATTAAAATATGTCATACGGCGTTAAATACCAACTTGAATTTTCCGATGTTTTAGGATTTGGAAAAAAAATTGAAATATTAAAAAAAGATTATACTGGCGAAATTTATCCAATGATCGGCGCGGCTAATCCGGTTAAAATATCTTGGCAATCATCAGATGATTTTTATAAACCAATTATAGGTTCTAAATGTCAATTGTCTTTAATGGTTACTGACGACGTTTCTTATGATGACTTTTATAAGTTTGATGAACGTGAATATAAAGTTGTCATTTATTATGCCAAATCACAAGGTGAAATTTATTCAGATCGTGTTACTGCTGATGGTGGCATTGTTGAATCTGTTGAATGCGTAAATGATTCATTAAACAATTTTTTATCTTATTCGCAGCAATATGATGAACGTGTTGAAAACGATGGTGGTGTTGTAGATTCAATATCTTGTGTTTCTGATGCTATAAATGATGGTAATTATTATGAATGGTCGGCATATTGGTCAGGCTTTTTGGTTGTGGATAGGTATCGTGAAAAACTTATTACAAAACCATTTGGCGTGACATTTAACGCCTTTGATGGTTTAGGTACATTAAATAATTTTTCTGCGCCAGTTAAAAGAAATTACGATGGTACTGGTGTTGCAAATTATTACAAAGATGCCGAACGTATAGATTTAATTCTTGATAATCTTGGGTTAGATTTAGAAGTTCATTACATGAACGATATTGAATCTGATAAAATTACTGGTGGTAATCCTAATAGAAAATTTTTCCCTGAATTTAGGTCTATTGAACCAGGTTTAACAGAACTAATAAAAGGCTACGATATACCCCTTGCAAAAGATCAATTGGTATTATTATTATCAACATACAATATGCGAATATTTCAATCAATGAATAAATGGCACGTTGTAGAAGCAACAAATTTATTTGATAAATATGTAAAAGATGAAATATTTAATCAAGTTGATGGATCAGGAACAGTTCCAACGGGAATAAGAAATAAAATTTCAACGCAATTACAAGACACTAAAAAAGAATTTTTAAAATTACATAAATACGATACTAGTGGCGCTTTTGTTGAAACAACAGAAGAAAATGTTTTGTTTGAAGTTCCTGCTAAATTAAAGCCAGTTAAAAGTGATTTAGTTGTTGAATATTTACAAGGTATAAATGAAATCACAACGCAATCCAAAAACTTAAATAGAACAAAGGCTTTTTTCAATGCCGGTTTTGAATACGGATCAACTGGTTTTCAATTAAGTGGTACTGATATTGATGGAACAACTTTTCCTGGAACTGTAAATCCAATAATTGGTGTTGTTGATGATGATAATTCTTATCAAGGCACACAAGCGTTGAAAATGTTAACTGACTCTAGAGCATCACAAGCAACGTGTTTTATGTTAGATGATACTGAAGTTGGTGATCTTTTAAATGGAATACAACCTGAAGATGAAATTACAAAATATACGTTTTCAATGCAATATAAATTTGTTTTTAATACGTCTGACGATACTGGAATTTTAAATTCTTTTATTATTAGAATAAGAGCGGAAAGTATTAACAACCCAACAAATCATTGGCGTGAATATGATATTGAAAACAAAAAATGGGTTGATCATCCAAATACTATTGACAATGTAATTTCACAAGAAGATTTTAATAAATGGAAGGAATTAAAATTTGATTTCACAAACAATGATTTTAATTATACGAGTTCACTTGGTAACGTTAATTTAAAAATACAAATACAAAGACCGGATTATCCATTTGGAAATACTGATTATGAAACAACGTATTTTGATAATGTATTATTAAGATATGAAGATAATTTAAGTGAATCAGAAATAACATCAACATCATTTATTGACAACAATAAAACGTTCACAACAACTAAAAAAGTTGATAGATTATTTCAGGAACAAATTCAATTATTTAAACGATCTCGCGATAGTTTTGGCGTATTTACTGGAACTAATTTATTTAAAACAAATTACGAAATACAAAATCAAAATATTGCCAATGACTTTAGAGAATTTGTTTCAAGATATACGGGAACTTTTAGAGTTAATCAAGTAACGCCATTTTCAATGCACAATCGAATTTGGTTTAATTGGGCAACTGCTGAAAGTGATCCACAATCTACAATTGTAGATGGATTGACATACAATATAAAAGACGCTGAAATAAAAATTAAATCGCATCTTCCAAATGATGACGATGATGTAACAATTGACACAGTAACGAAATAAATAAACTTTGTTTTGTTTTTATAAATAAACTTTGTTTTGTTTTTATAAATAAACTTTGTTTTGTTTGTCGGCCCTCGTAATTTCTTTATGATTTGCGGGGGTTTTTTGTTAAAATATTTTTTTTATTTGAAAATTTATTTTTACTTTTGTTATTCATTAAAACAGAAAACTATGTTTGAAAACCACTTCAAGGCGGAAATGAAACGCCTTAATTTAAAGCGTTATGATGTTTGTTTTTTATTAAACTGTACAATGCCAACGCTCAAATCACGTTTACAAAATCCTGAATCTTTTACAATTGCAGAGGTCATGATATTACAAAACGCTGATTTTAATTTATCACAATTCGAGTTAAAAATTAACGATTAAATTTAATTATATGAAAACAATAAACATTAAAGGTAAGGAGTATATAACAGTCAATGAACGTTTAAAATACTTTAGAAGCGAAGCCACATTTGATGGTTGGCAAATCACCGAACAATTAGTTCATATTGATGACAAAGAAGGCGTATTTAAAGTCATTATATCTGACGACAAAGGCGTTGAAATAGCATCTGCGCATTCGCAGGAATACAGAGATTCAAGTTATATAAATAAAACGTCTTTTGTTGAAAATGGTTTCACTTCTGCATTAGGGCGCGCCCTTGGCTATTTAGGTATTGGAATTGACACTTCTATTGCATCAGCTAACGAAGTTCAAAACGCCGTAAAGAATCAATCATCTGACAATAAAAAATGGCTTACTGAAGCGCAATTGAACGCTACTTTAAAAGCCACTAAATCACAAGCGGAAAAGGTATTATCCGGCTTTAAAATGAAAAAAGAATACCGCGAACAAATAAAACAAAAGTTTAATATTTAAAAACAGAAAAATGAGTTACGAACACAAAAATGGAAATGGGAGTTTATTTAAAAATGTAAATAAATCTTCTGATAATCAACCTGATTATTCAGGGACAATTAAATTACAAGATGGTACAAGCCAACAAATTGCAGCTTGGGTTAAGGAAGGTGCAAAAGGTAAGTTCTTTTCACTTAAATTAAGTGATCCTTATGTAAAGAATGAAACGGCAAAAGTTGCTGAAACAAGCGACGATTTACCATTTTAATCGATTAAATGACAAACAAAACTAAAAGCGGTTTCAGATATGAGGCCGTTTTTTTTATATTATTATTTTGAAAATTAAAAATATATTTTTAGTTTTACTTTGAATAAAAATTATAACAATGAATGAAACATTAAAATACTTGTATCTGCGCATAAAAGCAATGCAAGAAAAAATTAACAAATTGGAAAAGGTAATAAATGAATTAAATAGTCAATTTTTAGTTGATCAAAACATTGACATAAAACAACTGAAAAAATGAAAACGCAATTTGATTCTAATGAACAATATCATTCATCACCTGGCATAAGTGCATCAGGCTTAAAGGCTATATATAAAAAATCAGTATATCATTTTTTAAATAAGAAACCATTTGAATCTTCTGCAATGGCGCTTGGAACTGCGGTTCATTGTGCTATGCTAGAGGCTGATTTGTACTATAAAGAGTTTCACGTTATGCCAAAGATTGACCGCAGAACAAAACAAGGCAAAGAACAATTTGAGATTGAGCAAAAAAAATCTAAAGGCAAAAAGATTGTTTCTTTTGATGATCACGAAAAGATCACAAAAATTTTGGAAAACTTTCGCAAACACGAATTAGCACAAAAATATTGTCAAGGTGAAATTGAATTATCTCACTATGGGAAACACGAAGGTTTGGATGTTAGGGTTAGACCGGATTGTTTGAATCGTGTTGAAGGTTTTATTTCTGATGTTAAAACTTGCCAAGACAATTCGCCAACTGCCTTTAAACGTGATGTTTATAAATACGCTTATCATCTTCAGGCTGCATTTTATATGGATATGTGCGGGGTTGATAAATTTAAATTTATTGCCGTTGAAACGAATTATCCATTTTCTGTTGAGGTTTACACATTAAGTGATGAAATGATTGAACAAGGGCGTAAAGCGTGGAAACGTGCATTTGACGATTGGAAAATTTATTGTGATACTGGTATTGTTTCGGGATATATTTGGAATGATTTTGATAAAGATGGAAGTTTAATATTATAGTTATGAATTTAGATTATTTAATAAATAAAGTGAATAAACATTTTGAATGTGACATTAGAAAAGAAACAAATAAACGTAATTTTGTTATGTCAAGAGCGGCATATTTTTGGTTGGCGCGTCATACAACAAAAAATTCTTTAAATAAAATTGGAAGTTCTGTTGGTCGTGATCATACATCAGTTTTATATTGTTTAAGAAATTTTAATGATTGGATCAATTTTGATCCTTTTTTTAAAGCCGATTTTGAATCTTTAAAAATTCAAGTACTATCACAATTTGAAACAAAAAAAATGTCACCAAAAACGCTTTTATATAAATATAATAATATGCTTATTGAAAACGAAATATTAAAAAACGAAATAAAAAAACTTAAAAAATGAAAGTATATAAAAAAGTTCCTGATTATTATATTGGGAAAAATGAAGATAGAAACATTCAGGCGCGTTATGTTGTTAGCGATTTTGATCTAACATATAACGTTGGAACTGCGGTCACATATTTATTAAGAAGTCAAAGAAAACATAAAACACCATTAGAGGATTTAAAAAAAGCAATAGCGCATTTAGAATTTGAACTTGAACGTCTTAATGAATAAATATGGCTAATCCCTATCAAAAATATTTAAAAGGTGAAGATAAACTGCAACGTGCAATAATTAACTATTTAGAATTTAATTATCCAAATGCAATATTTACTCATCCAATGAACGAAGGTAAACGCACACCCTTTGAACAATATAAAATGAAATATCTAGGCACAAAGCCTGGAATCCCTGATTTATTAATATTTTCACCAAACGCTAATTTTAGCGGTTTAGCGATCGAATTAAAATATAAATATAACAAACCTACGGACAACCAAAAAAAGTGGCTTAAATGGCTTGAAAATTGCAACTGGGCGACATATTGGTCAAACAATTTAGATGAATGCATTGAAATCATTGATAATTACTTTACTAACTCAACCAAAAAATCTTTAAAAAAATGAAATATCACACTGTTTATTTTGATGCAGAAAATCAAAAAATACGTTTTACACAAAGCCATCCTGATAATATTGCCGTTAGTTATAATTACATTGGCAAATCTACTAGAGTAGAATTTGACTTGTTGATTGAACTTCTATGGTATAAATATGAAGATGGTGAAATCGAACTTAACGAATTAAAAAAAATATTTGATGAACTGCGATCATTTTGCGATAATATAAAATACAATTTGATTTTGTAAAATATAATTTTACTTTTAGGAAATGGAAAACAAGAAAAATTATTACGCAGTTATACCTGCGCCAGTTAGATATTCAAAAAAACTAAAGGCTAACGAAAAATTAATGTATGGCGAAATCACCGCTTTGACTAATGACAAAGGTTTTTGTTTTGCTTCTAATGAATATTTTGCAATGCTTTATGGCGTATCAAAAACAAGTGTTTCAAAGTGGATTTCTAATTTAGAAAACAATAAATTTATTCGCATAAAAATGATATATCTTCAAGGCACAAAACAAATAAAAGAGCGCCGAATATACATCACACCCCTATTGAAGAAAACTTCAATACCTATTGAAGAAAAGTTCAATACCCCCCTTGAAGAAAAGTTAAAGGATAATATACTAACTAATATTAATAATATATATACTAACTATACTAATAATAATAATAATACCACAAAATCTAAAAAACGCCAATATTCAGAAAAAACAACAAAAGCGTTTTCATATTTTGCAGAACTATTTCCTTTAAAATATCGCCCTAAAACAGAAATACAAAAAAACAAATGGTTGGATTGTTTAGATAAAATACAAAGGCTTGATGGTTATGACTTACGCGAAGTTTATAACATAGCAAAACAACTGCGCAATGATGAGTTTTGGCAAAACAATTTTCTTACAATTCTAAAATTTAGAAATACTGATAAAAACGGCATTAAATATATTGATCGTTTCATGATGCAACATAAGGCCAAACAAAAACCTATTGGATTTAAAAAAATAAAAAACCTTCAAGAATTTTTTATATATAAAAATCCGGCTAATAACCAAAATGAAATTGGCGCTAAAACTAAAAATGGTAATATTCACGAATTTCAAATAAAAGGACTTATGATGACAAATGAGTTTCAAGAATTAAAACAATATCTATTAAATGAAAACAATTAATTCATTAAGCGGCGGCAAAACGTCGTCATATATTGCGGCAAATTATCCTGCCGATTATAATGTTTTTGCATTAGTAACAACAAGCGATAAAAATTGTTTGTTTCCTGATAAAAAATTGCGTCAAATTGTTAGCGATAAAATTGGACGTGAATTTATTGGAACGTTGGAAGAAGATGCAATAATTTATACAATGTTAGATTTAGAACAATTTATTGGTTCAAAAATTGATTGGGTTGTAGGCAAAACTTTTGAAAATATTATAAAAAATAAACAAAGATTACCAAACGTTGTTCAAAGATTTTGCACAACAGAAATGAAATTGCGCCCAATTGTTGAATGGTGGTATAAAAATATTAATGAAATTATTGAAATGAGAATTGGATTTCGCGCTAATGAACAAAGGCGCGCAAAAAATATGATTGAAAAATTAAATGAAAACGGAAATTCAGAATTTAAAACAATAGTTGGTAAATCTAAAAACGGAAAACAAAATCGTTGGAAAACAATCGAATGGCAAAAACCAGTTTTTCCTTTAATAAAAGACAATATTAGAAAAGATACAATTGAAAAATTCTGGAAAAATAAAAACGTTCGTTTTGCATATATGAATAATTGTGTTGGTTGTTTTCATCGTTCAGCGGCTTTATTAAGGCATTTAAGCGAAAAACACCCTAATAAATTTGATTGGTTTATAAGTCAAGAAAATGAAAAAAGAAAATTTAAAAATGGTTTAAAATATATTGATATAAAAAACAGTTTTAAACAAATTAAACTTTTTGATGATGATTTTAACGAATGCGATTCAGGACATTGTGGATTATAAAAAATATAAAATATCTAATAAGTTAAAAACAGATGTTTGGCAATATTTAAACGAAACTAATATTGGTAATCGATATGAAGCTAACGGCAACAAAGAAGAACAATTTGTGGGACTTGTTGGCGAGATAATTATCAAACATTTGTTTAACATTAAACACGAGTTTAACAAAGGATTTGATGGCGGTTATGATTTCACATACAAGGGTTTAAAAATAGATGTTAAAACAATGGGCCGAAACGTTGACGTTAAAGATTATTTTGTAAATAATTTTATTGCATTTCAAAAATCTTACGATTGTGATATTTATATTTTCTGCTCATTAAACAAACAAAAAAATGAATTATCTGTTTGTGGTTATTTAGGCAAAAAAGAATTATTAAAATTAGCTACATTGTATAAAAAAGGCGATACTAGAACAAGAACTAACGGCACAACCTTTAAAATGAAAACAGATACTTACGAGATTAAAAACAATAAATTAAAGAATATTGAAAAATTATTTTATTATTTACCTAAATATTAAAAAAATATTTTTAGTTTAGCATAAGAAAACAAAACATAATGAAAACATTCCAAGATTTCGGCATTGACATCGGCAACAAATCATCCGGTAAAATAAAAACCAAATGCCCACAATGCAGCGCCACAAGAAAAAACAAAAGCGATAAATGTTTGTCTATTGATATTGACAAAGGTTTATTTAATTGTCATAATTGTGGATGGTCAGGCACAACTAAATTTGAAAAGAAAAAAGAGTTTATTCGCCCTGAAAAAATAAAAGTTAATCTTACAGAGCGCATAATAAAATGGTTTTCTGATCGTGGTATTTCTGAACCAACTTTAATACATTGGAAGATTGGCGAATCACTAGAATATTTTCCACAAGTAGGAAAAAAACGTCGTGCTATAAATTTCAATTACTATCGTGAAAATGATTTAATTAATATTAAATATCGTGATGGTCAAAAGAATTTTAAAATGGTTTCAGGTGCTGAACTCATTTTCTATGGTCTTGACAATATAAAAACAATGGATAAAATTTATATCGTTGAAGGCGAAATTGATGCGTTGTCACTTCATGAAGCAGGCATTTATTCGGTTTGTTCTGTTCCAAATGGCGCATCAAAAGGGAATCAACGTTTGGAATATTTAGACAATTGTTTTGAGTATTTCAAAGACAAAAAAGAAATTGTTTTGTGTACTGATAATGATTCGCCTGGCATACAACTGCGCAAAGAACTTGCTAGGCGTTTTGGTGCTTATCGTTGTAAATACGTTGATTTTGGCGATTATAAAGACGCTAACGAAATATTAGTCACAAAAGGTGCTGAAACGTTACGAAACGTTATTAAAACGGCTAAAAACTTCCCATTGGAAGGCGTGCTAAATATTGAAAACATTTGGCAAAGCGTTTTAAACTATAATGAAAACGGCGTAAAGAACTATTCAATTGGTCTTCCTAATGCAGATAATTATTTTAAAATGTCTTTTGGTGAATGGTCAGTTGTGACTGGGATTCCTAATTCAGGAAAATCTGATGTTATGGACCAAGTATGTTGTAATCTAGCCTTGAAATATGATATGCGTTGCGCTATGTTTGCACCTGAATCATTTCCTTATGAAGGCCATATAAAAAGAATATCAAATAAATTAAATGAAACAAATTGTAATAATGAGCAACTAAATCAAACAAAAGATTTTATTCAAGATCATTTCTTTTGGGTTAAAATAGATTTAGAAAATTTAACGCTTAAAGGCATACTAAATGCATTTCGTGAATTGGTATTTCAAAAGGGTATTAATGTTTTTGTCATTGATCCTTGGAATATGTTAGACCATTCAGCACAACGTGATCATTCATATATTGGGCGCTCATTGTCAGAGATAACCCAGTTCTGCCAACAAACAAATACCCATTTATTTTTAGTGGCGCATCCTAGAAAAATAGAATCAGAAAATGGAACGTACAAAAAACCAACGTTGTATGATATAAGCGGCTCTGCTGATTTTTTTAACAAAGCCTATAATGGTTTGATTGTTTATCGTTGTATTGGTCAACGTACTAAATATGAATCTGACATTGTAAAAATATATATTGAGAAAGTCAAACGAAAAGAAAACGGCCAACTTGGCGAATTTGATATTGCACCTGATTTTAAAAATGGCGGTATTTATAAAGATGTTGATTTAGAAACTAAAAAATTTGAAGTTATAAAAGATAATTTACCTTTTTGATTATGGCAAAAGCATTACATCCAACATATAAACACCGAATCGCAATTCAATGGTGTATAAAAAATGATATAAAAGTCTATGTAAACCCAACTAAAAGAGGTTTAAAAGTAGAAATAAATAACAGAGGCAAACGTATTATTTCACCACAAACATACACTAAAACAGAAGCCAATAATAAATGTTGGGAATTATATTTGTATATTTACAAAAAATATTTTAAGCTATGAGATTTAACTTTAATACAGTCATTTATCCTATCTATGGGATTCTTTTAGGAATTAATTATTGGAATACTAAAATGGATCACGTTACTACAGAATCACCACTTGAAGAAGGTGAAGAAAACTGCCTTGAAATACATTTCTTTTTTATTGGCATTACTTTTATTTGGTACACCGACAAAAAATAAGTTTTCGTAAAGTTTTCGTAAAAAATAAAAAAAAACTTTCATTTTTGTTTAGTAATTGAAAAAATTGTTTTACTTTTGGAGTATAATAATAAACAAACCAATAAAACAAAAGAAATGAACTATCAAAAATTTACGCAGCAAGTTAAAATGTACGGAATGATAAACAACGTAGATTCAGTTATAACATCTGATGACGCTAAATTTGCTTACATAACCTACACAAACTTTAACGTAACAGTTAATGAGGCTATTAAATTAACATTAGAACTTAAAACAAAATAAAAACAAAATGGAAAACACAGTAACAATTGAAAAAGTAGGTAAACAATATTTTTGTAAAAATTATCAAGCGTTTAACAATATAAACGATACTTGGTTTCATCACGAAAATATTAAAGACATAAAAAAATATTATGTTGATAAAGGTTATAAGGTAAAAATTTTATAACATATTAAATTTATAATTCAAACCCTTCAGAAATGAGGGGTTTTTTTATATCACTTATTTTTAATTAACTTTGTACTATGGCAACGAAAACCAACATATTAAAAAAGAATTTATTAGAAGCATTGGAAAAATCATTGGGGATAGTAACAACCGCTTGTAAAAAAGTTGGATGCAATCGTTCAACATATTATAAATATTATAATAGTGATCAAAAGTTTCGTGATGCAGTTGATGAACTTCAAAACCTTACATTGGATGTTGTTGAATCTGAACTGCATAAGCAAATAAAAGAAGGTAACACAACTGCAACAATATTCTATTTAAAAACCAAAGGCAAAAAACGTGGCTTTGTTGAGCGTCAAGAAATCCAAATGGAAGGCGGCATTGAATCTAAAATCATTGAATGGAATCCGGCAAAGGAACAATAAAAGAGTTTTGCAATATCCAATTTTATCAAACGCTTAATTCTAAAGCTAGAATAAAAGTTCATCAGGGCGGAACGCGTTCGGGAAAAACTTATGCTATTTGCCAATATCTTATTTATCGTTTAACAACTACTAAAACACCTTTGACAATATCAATTGTCAGAAAAACATTACCTGCCTTAAAACGTTCTGTATTGCGTGATTTTATATCTATTGCCACAAAATTAGGGGTGTATTATAAAGGTGAACATAACAAAGCTGAAAACGTTTTTCGTTACAATGGTTCAATGGTCCAGTTTATATCAACTGATGATCCGCAGAAAATTAGAGGTGCAAAGCACGACATTTGTTTTTTAAATGAAAGCAATGAATTAAACTTTGAAGATTTCCGACAGTTAAATATGCGTACTGTTGGCGAAGTTATTATTGACTTTAATCCTTCTGATCCGGTGCATTGGCTTTACAATGAAGTTATTGAACGTGATGATTGTGATTTGTTTATAACTACTTACAAAGATAATAAGTTCCTGCCATCTGAATTAATTAAAGAAATTGAACGCATTAGGGAACGTGATCCTGATTATTGGCGCGTTTATGGTGAAGGCCAAAGAGCGCAATTTTCACAACGTCAAATCTTTACTAATTGGAAATATATTCCATTAGCTGATTTTCCACAATTTGATGAAACTGTTATTGGTATTGACTTTGGATTTACAAATGATCCTTGTGCAATATTAGAAGTAGGTAAAATAAAAGATAAATTATACGTTAATGAACTAATGTATAAAAAAGCAATGACAAATCGAGATATTGCAAACTATTTAAAAAATATTGGCAAAGCTGATGTCTTATGTTTCTGCGATTCCGCTGAACCAAAATCCGTCGTCGAATTGCGTCAAATGGGTATATTAGCTAAAGGCGCAGTAAAAGGCCCAGGATCAATTAACGCCGGTATTAGTTTAATAAAAGAGCATGAGGTATTTATATCTAACGAATCAACAAACCTTAAACACGAACAACACACATACTATTGGCAACAACTTAAAGATGAAACAATCATAAATAAACCATCCGATGCCAATAACCATTTATGCGATGCATTTCGATATGCAGTTTATTCTAAATTTAAAAACAGAACTGAATTTTTTGTTGTCTAAAAAACTATTTTAAATTTTGTATTTTTACAAAAATTTTATATCTCAATAAAATATGGCTTCATTATACGATCGCTTGAAATCCTTAATTACAAAAAACTCACAACAAACGGCGGAACAATATAACCGCGCCATTTACAACTGGTTAGGCGATTCGATCGTTTGGAATCCTGAAAATGATGATTCTTATATTACTGAAGGTTATCGCAAAAATGCAACGATATATTCGTTGATTAACCTTATAACAAAAGCTGCAACTACAATACCTTTTCAAGTATATGAAAAGACTAATGAAAATGATTACAAGCGTTACAAGGCAATGACTTCAGGAACGTTTGATGCTTCTACAATACACAAAGCCAATATATTACAAAAGCGATCGTTAGTTGAATTACAAGATACAGAACTTCACAAATTATTAGAAAGACCAAATCCGGCGCAATCATACAACAGTTGGATTAGTGAATTAATAGCCTTTGGTAAATTAACTGGGAATCGTTACATCTATGGTATTGGGCCTGATACCGGTGCAAATATTGGGAAATATACAGAACTTTATGTAATGCCTTCACAAATTATGGAAATTGTTTCAGGTGGTATTATGAAACCCGTTTCTAAATATAAAATAGAATATAACGGAACTTATGAAATACCTGCAACAGAAATATGCCATATAAAAGATTTTAACCCTTATTATGATGGAACTGGATCGCATCTTTATGGTCAATCGCCATTGCGTGCCGGTTTACGTTCATTAACAACTAACAATGAAGCCACACAAACGGGAGTTAAATATTTACAAAATCAAACGGCGCGTGGTCTTTTAATGAGTGATGAAGGCGATATAAATGAAGTTCAGGCACAACAACTAAAAGATAAATTCAGAAAACAATTCCAAGGATCAGATAATGCAGGGGATGTTATTATAACACCAAAAAAATTATCGTGGGTTAACTTTGGATTAAATGCTGCTGATGTTTCATTGATTGAACAATATAACGCATCTATAAAAGATTTGTGTAATATTTACAACGTACCGGTTCAATTGCTTAACAATACCGATTCTAGTTCT
>Ga0213865_10000302_pt1 | contig 33243 bp, 32 predicted proteins | sample PICome_6_FD_160100 | JGI IMG/M metagenome (GOLD analysis project Ga0213865, IMG submission 160100) | Coastal seawater microbial communities near Pivers Island, North Carolina, United States - PICO282 | ecosystem: Environmental > Aquatic > Marine > Coastal | place: USA: North Carolina...
TACTTTTAATATCCCAGAGGTCAATAATATAACATGGGTAAAATAATTTCAAGTTCTCTATTGTTTTGGATGGTCTCCATATGGATTGCCTCGAACTTGTTTTCTCAAGCCGTCTATATGGGATTTAACGGCACTCCTTACAGCGGTATCGAAATGATTCAATCTCTCGGCCCATGGTACTACGTTGTTGTTGTTCTAGAGGTTCTTGCCTGGATTTATTTGGGAATACATCTATCGCTGAAGGTAATTCGCAACATGAAAGTCAAGGCCACGGCTCAGATGGCGTCATGAAACAACCTTCTTACATCCCAAACCTCCGATGAGATTAAGTGGTGCCAATAAAAACATGACCTCATGTTCAATCTTGACCGTGAACCTCTCTTTTCTGGTCAACCCATGTCGTTCGAAGATCTTCTTGAAGAGGAATTACAACTCGATGGGCTAGAAAATATGCACATTCTAACTGTTGAAGAAGTCCGAGAAGGGCTTTCAAAAGTGGAAAGAGAACTCGCAACGTTACAATCACTTGTTGACGAAGCTCACGATATGACCGAGGAAATAGAAATTCTTCTAGAAACATATGCTCCAGAGCATCCACATGTTGTAGAAATGGCTGAGTTATTGGGTGGCTTGGTTGCATTGTGGCAACAAACCGTTGCGAAGATTGAAGGCCTAGGCGCTCGAGTTGCAGGTCTGGATCCTGGCAGAATCGAGTGGTACGGAGTCATTGACAACAAGGTAATGCTGTATTCATGGGCGATGGGTGAACCAGATATCGAATGGTATTATGGAATCGATGAGGGCTATTCTTCCCGAAAACCACTCATAGAAGCATAGTTTCGCATGGTTTAGAGGCGTAACAATGGTTCGAATTGATCGTGTTCATACAGGAGGAGGAGATTCTGGGGAATCGTCGCTGGTTGATGGTTCTCGTCGTTCTAAATCTGACGCACGGTTTTCAGTTGTTGGAGATTGCGACGAATTGAATTCCCTCCTCGGTGTTGCAAGAATGGAATGCGCTCGAGTTCCTATGAGACATCGAGATGGTGGAGATCGTAAAGGTGCGGGGCGCGTCCATTTCATTTGTGATTCAGCGCTTTCAAGAGTCCAGCATGAACTCTTCGATCTTGGAGCCGAACTTGCTTGTCCTCCCCAAAACCTTCCAGAGTATATGGTTCTCATCAATGAAGACCAATCGGAAGTCTTGGTATCGGATATGGATGCGTGGCTAAGTCAAACAGAACCGCTCACATCATTCATCTTACCTGCAGGGGGGCCTCCACAGGCCATGCTTCATCATGCTCGAACCGTTGCTCGGCGACTTGAACGAAACATTGTCGCACTCAGAGATATTGAGGGGAAAGGGTCAGTGCGGCCACTTGCATTAACCTATGTAAACAGGCTTTCAGATTGGCTCTTTGTATTAAGTCGATGGATTACTGCAGTCCTTGGGGAAGAAGAAATGTTGTGGCTTCCACTTGGAAAGCGCGGAAAAGAAGATGGAATCGCAGATTCAATTCTCAGGCAGAAAGAGAATGATTCAGAGTTCGATGAAATCTGATTATTGCTTTTTCATATGTTCCCAAGCTTTGAGAACGACAGATGTTGTTTCATCATGCGTTAGTTGAGCAAGAGCTTGTTCCCAATCAAGCCACAAATGGCCGCGATGCTCGTGTGAAATCTTTACTTCGAGTTGATCAGTTTGAGCCAAAAACCAAAACACTTCTTTGTGCATTTGTTTTCCTTTATGCCTGTACGTATAGGAGGTGCGTTCTACGAAATCCTCAACAAATTCTATTTCTGTAATGCCAGTTTCTTCACCTAATTCTCTTCGAACAGTTGCAAGATGGTCCTCATCGGTCAATTCCACATGACCTTTTGGTAAATCCCAATGACCTTGCGGATATTGTAGAAGTAGGACTGTGTCAAAGTTGACAAGGACTACGCCGCATGAAGTCTCCATGCTTCCTCCCTCGAATCCAATGCTTTGGCCTTTTCGCCGTTATACTCCAATACGTTCAAGACCCGAGCACAAAAGGAATTAGCATGACTGGTGTTAATGCGTTCCCTGATATCCATCGAATTGTCGCTGATTCGGATTTGGATGGAATGTGCGCAGCAGCAGTTCTTCTCAAAGCCTATCCAGAAGCCGAAGTGGTGTTTGGGCATGCGGCAATTCTTCGAGCCGGGATGTTGGACGATGTCATCGATTCAAAAACGGTGACAGTTGATTTACCATTCCATCCAGCAAGCGGGTGGTATCTCGATCACCATCTCACCAACAAGCCAAATAAAATCGAAGAACAAGAATTCACACAACGTGGAGGAATTGTTCATTGGGAGCATACACCCTCAGCCGCACGTTTGGCGTATGAATTATTCAAACATCAATTCGATCTAAAACATCTCGAAGAAATCATGCCAATGGTTGATGCCTTGGATTCTGGGGGCATAACACGAGAAGATTTTCTTCAAGATGGGTCCGTTTTACAACTTTCTCGCACCTTGTCTTCGACGGATGATGCCTACATGCAACATCTTCTACGCCTTTTTTCAACATCCTCCGGGCTCTCAGATATTACGAATGATAAACTGGTCTCAGAACGAATGAAATCCGCACAAGAACAGCGTATTGAGGCGGTAAAACTTGTTCAGGAACAGACGGAAATTGTCGATAGATTGGCAATATGCAGACTTGATGACTCTGGAATCCGTTCCAATGGATACCTCATTACTGCCTTTGCCGGCGACAAAGCAGACGCTTGTTGTGTCGTTCACGGATACAGTGACGGAGATTTGTCGACGCCAAATCGTCCTCCGCTTTCAGCGAGTTTTTATGCGAATTCGTTTATTGAGGGAGGGCAAGATCGTTACGATTTATCAAAACTTGCAACCGCATTTGATCCACATGGTGGAGGGCATGCTAATGCTTGTGGTTGTCGAATTCAACCACCTGGGCTCGAATCCAATCTTCGTGATTGGATTCAAATGTGGAAGAATCGTGAAACCACACTGCGGATAAATTAAATTCAAATTACTTGGAATGTGTAAATGAATCCAAGGAAGGAATGAAACATAATCAAGACCATCACTAAATCTGCCGCTCGACCATGCTTCATACGTTGTGCAGAAAATTTTTCACCGTTCTCCTTGCTTGAAACAGTCTCTCTTCCGTAGCGCACTACAAGCCACAAAAGAATCAATCCAATCGGGCCAGTATAGCCATGAACACTTTGTGGAAGTAAATCCGAGGTCGCATCACCCTGCTCAATGTATCCCGAAATAGCCCGAGCAATGAATGCTATGAGGGCCAATGAAATTCCAGCCCATAGAATGAATTCCCCATGTTTCTGATGACGCTTTAGAGACTCTTTCCGTTCTTCTCCTCGCAGAGCCATCCCTCGCTTTCTCCATCCGTATTGCCGAACGAGCCAGATAACGAGAATAACAGCAAGAAGGGGATGAATCAGCATAATGATGGTTCTTACGACAGACATTATCTTCCTCCCCAATACATCCCATGGGTTGCTGTCTTGAATCAGTTTCTCTCTAATTTATTGAAACCATACCGTCGGTGAGTTGAAAGTCTGTGTCTCAAGCGATAGGTTGGGGGCGCAATGCAAGAAACATATCTCGCGGCTTGTCTTGAAGCAGGATTCAAGACAATTAAATCGCGACGCCTCAGCACTGTGGGCAAATGCCCAGAGTTTACTCTTCTCGAAAAACCTTGGAAAGACTTGGTAAAACTAGCTGTTTTGGAAACAGAACTACCTGGTCAGGACGAAGAGGGTGAAACCATCACAGCCTCCCCGCGTTTCAGGCGTGGACGGCGTAGAGGTAAGCAACAATCAACGATTGCAACACCTGAAGAGATTGCTGCAATGGAATCCGAATCTCCGGCACTTCGCTTCGCATTGATTTTGGTAAACAAACTCCTTCATGCTGATCAGTGGTCCGAAGAAGAGAGTGGTGATTTAGAAAAAGAATTGAGAAATTCCTGTCTGAATCAGGGAGTCCACCCAGTATGGCATGAGATGGCAAAGCGATGCGATTTGTTTGGGCAGTTTTCAGCGTGTCCTATTGCAGATGTAATATCGAGTGATGTCAAGGCGGGATTGAAACTGTCTGCGATCTCAATTGATCCATACAATATTTCGTCCTGTCTTGATGTTTTCAAATCTGTACCGGAATCGAGTTTTACTGCTGAAGAATTGGTCGCCATGAAGCGATTAATCAAGCGTCTTTCTTCAGGAAAATGGCCTAACACTGATAGAATTCTGTTGGATTTTGAAGGAGAACTTTCGCTTATATCTCTCTTAATCGCAATGAATACGAATGAAGACATTGATTTGATTTTCGATAGGATTCATGGTGTGGAGAGTATCCAGGGTGCCCGATATCAATTGATTCATAATTTAACAAAGAGCAGTATTGACTGGAATGATGAACTTCTCGTCCAGGACGATGATGAGTTGGGCAATGCGATTTTAGAAGCAATTTGGACAAATGGACCAATCGATGAAATGAATCCTTCAACCGAACAACTCGAAATTGGGCTTTCAATTCTTCTTGGCCAACAAGCCCTAACTCAGCGCGTAGGTGCAGTTCGCTGGAAGATGTTGCAATCCTATGTAGCAGAAGGTCGCAAGGAAGATGCCTTGACAGTCATTGGAACGATTAATTTAGAGCAAGAATCCGATGCATCAGAACTCCTTCCTCTCTTGGTACAACTTGACAACCCAGATGCCTACGGTTGGTTGGCTAAAAACATTGAAAACATCGATGAAGGCGGCCTTATTTCCATTGCCAGAGAAGAACAAATCCCTCTCGATATACGTTCGAAATCTCTTGTTCTTCTCAAGCAAATGAACGGTGAAGGGTGGCAAGAATCACAGGCGATTTCAGTTCAAGTTTTCTTACAGTCAATGGACTTGGAGAATCTTTCTGATATGCTTCTTAACAATCCATTAGCCATCCTTTCGCATCCATATGAAACACTTCTTATCGCTCATCTTCTCTCGGCTTCACATCCTGAAGAGGTTTGGAAGCAAGCAAGATCTGCGAGAAAAGATGCTTTGCAAAACATTCACAGTTCAGAACTACCGCAACAAATGAGCGATGATGAGCACAAACTTCTGCTTCTCCTCGAAGGGCGGATTGACAAGGCAGTGAGCAATGTCGAATTGGGCATGTCTCTCGGAAAAAGCGGATTAAAGGCAATGAATCAAATTGTCAAGGCACTTTCTTCTGGTGGATCGCACTTGGTTGATGAAACACAATTAGGCAATCTCGCTGAAGCTCTTAGCGATGCAGATACGACTCCACTCGCCAGAGCACTCCTTTCAACAATCATTTCTAAACTTCGATTGAATAATGCCCGTCTTTCATTGGAAAACGGAGAGGCTATGGATGGAGTAATTGGTTTGTTAGAAACAGTTCTGCAACAACAGGATGTTCCGTTCACAATTATTGACGGCGTTCGCCAACTGATGTATGAATTCGATCTTGGTATTCAAGGACTGGTTCAATGGTATCAAAGCGCTCACCAACGCTCTATCTGGGCACTCCTGTCCCAGGCAACTCTCCAAGCATCCGAAGGAAAGAATTTGAGCGCTGCTCGTCTGTTCAAGCGAGCTGCTGATTCAAAGAAATTTGATTATGATGAAGAGATTATGCTGTATAGAAAGGCCTTGATTCATCTCGCCTTTGATCGCAAGTGGGGCGAGGCTAAGCAACTCCTTTCAGATCATCCAAACCTCAGAGCGGCAATTACAAAGCGATTCCAACTTTATCTCGATGTATCGCATCAAGCCTCAATTCAAGAGACAGAAAAAGCAACATCAATGCTGAAAAGTTTCGTTAAAACAACCGAAACAACGACTGAAGAAACAGAAGAGGGAACGCGTACTCGAACGCGTACAATCTACAAAGAAGATGAACTAGACCTGCTTCATTCCTACCCTGATGAACATCCAAAACCACTTCCGAGTGAACCATTCACGGGAAGAATCCTTGCAGCAACGAATGCACTTCAAAGAAACCGAAGAACACAGAGTTCTAAATCATTCGATCGTCGTTATCGTGACATTATGCACATGCATTCTCCAGACCCTGTGGAGATTCACACATTGGCCGATCAAGCAAGTGAATCCTCTCCTCTTGATGCTCTGCGAATTTTAGAACGTGCGCAATTATCTGGCCGCTTCCCTGACAAAAACAAAGCGTTTGCAAACCTTGAATTGATGCTCTTCAGAAGACATCAAACAAGCATCAAAACCTCGGATCGCCGCTACCTGCGGAATCTACCACTCAAACCCCTTGTTTTGGTTGATACGAATATTGTCATTGATGCTCTCTATCAACGCATACAAGAGAAACTCAACCGTTCAAATCATTTCGAAGATTCGACGAATCAACGATCACACTTCGCTCGATATCTCCTTCATTTGGCACAAAATAATCGGGTTGATTTATGGCTCCCAGAAGTCGTTCGAGGAGAGATTCGAAATATCGCTCGGTCGATGGGAGATGTCAGAAAGCGCTTCGATAATTCCTTCATTGAGTCCGAAACACTGGATTCGACTCTAACCTCCGATATCATCGAGATTATGGTGGAAGAATTGATTGGTGAATTTTCAACTTGGAACGGTTCGAGTGAAGAATTTGAAACCGATTCAAATGAGGAAGAATTGAAGAATGAAATGACAACTTTCTTGATTGAGCACGAAGAAATCTTTGACGAACTTACTCAGATGAAAGAGTTCTATGGGGATGCAGCCCACCGAACTGATTTGAAAGGAAGAAAAATCTATCCTGAGAAACCAGATCTAATGATCATGAAGTATGCAGCAGTATTATCAAGCCGCCCAATCGATAATGTGGGTGCAATTATCGTTGCAACCCATGACGGCGATTTCACTGTTGTTGCAAGAGCGTTTGAAGAACGGTTTGGCTTCGGAATTGCCAAAAATAGCCGTACGCTATCACCTTGGCTTCGTTCTTGAATTCAGTAGCACTTGTTGTTCATCTTCACATGTGAGCGATTAGAGCATCGCCAAAGTCTGAACAAGACATAAGCGTTGCATCATCCATAAGTCGTTCAAAGTCGTAAGTAACCGTTTTTGCGCTGATTGCACCTTCCATACCTTTGACGATAAGATCTGCAGCCTCAGACCATCCCATGTGCCGTAGCATCATCTCTGCAGAGAGGATAAGAGACCCTGGGTTGACTTTGTTTTGACCAGCATACTTTGGAGCAGTTCCGTGTGTAGCCTCAAAGATTGAGATGCCTGTATCGTAGTTGATGTTAGCGCCGGGGGCAATTCCAATGCCTCCCACTTGAGCTGCTAGAGCGTCAGAGATGTAATCTCCATTGAGATTCATTGTAGCAAGAACACCGTATTCAGCAGGTCGTGTGATAATTTGCTGAAGCATTGCATCAGCAATAACGTCCTTGATTATGATAGTGTTCCCTGTAACAGGATTTGTCATTGTACACCAAGGGCCACCATCCAGTTCAACAGCTCCGAATTCTTCCTTAGCGAGTTGATATCCCCAATCTCTGAATCCGCCTTCTGTGAATTTCATGATGTTGCCCTTGTGGACAAGTGTAACACTGTCTTTGTCGTTATCGATTGCATATTGGAATGCAGCACGAACGATGCGGTTTGTCCCTTCTTGACTGATTGGCTTAATTCCGATGCCCGAGGTGTTCGGGAATCGGATTTTGTCGACGCCCATTTCGTTTGTGAGGAAATCAATGAGTTTCTTGACTCCTTCAGATCCCGCTTCCCATTCAATTCCTGCATAGACGTCTTCACTGTTTTCTCGGAAAATGATCATATCCACATCCCCTGGTGCCTTGACTGGAGATGGTGTTCCATCATACCAGCGAACTGGTCGTACGCAAGCAAAGAGGTCGAGTTTTTGTCGAAGAGCAACATTGAGCGAACGTATTCCGCCGCCAACAGGGGTTGTAAGAGGTCCTTTGATTGAAACTAAACCGGTTCGCATAGCATCAAGAGTTGCTTCTGGCAACCATTCACCAGTTGCATTAAACGCCTTTTCACCAGCGAGGACTTCATTCCATGCAATGGTACGAGCACCGTTGTATGCTTTGTTGATGGAAGCATCCACAACAGCCTTCATGACAGGAGTAATGTCGACTCCAATTCCGTCTCCTTCGATGTAGTGAATAATTGGGTGGTCTGGGATGTGTAGTTTACCATCTTTCATGACAATAGGTGTTCCGCTCATAGTTCTCATAACGTCCGACCAATAACCACTTCAAGAACCAACCGACGCGGTAGTTTCTATGAGAGGCAGTGTATATTGGGCCGGAGGCACTAAATTGAGATGTGAAAATCAACACAAGCAAAGCATTGATGTGGATTGGGAAGATGGACCAAATCCAGTTCAGATTCTCCTTCAAATGGTGGCGGCATGTTCAATTGTTGATGTCGTAACAGGTCTGAAAAATCGTGAGTTTGGGAACGTATGGATCGATATGGATTCAGAGCGAAGAAAGGAACAACCGCGGTCATTCACAAAGATGCACTTTGTGTACAATGTAGAAGGCAATGTGCCTGAGAAACTCGTACGAAGAACAATCGAAAAATCCCATGAGAAGTATTGCTCAGTGTCGAATACAATCAACGACAAGGTTGAGATCACTTGGGACTTGATTTTACATTGATCAGGCAATTTGGGCAGTTGCTTTGAGAGAATCCAACGCACTGCTGAGCGCTTGATGAAGCATCTTGTAGAGTGGAAGCCATTGTTTTGGGACTTTCTCTTCTTCTTCGACGATACTCAGTGAACCATTTTGCTGACGAACTCGAACACATGGTCGAATTTTTTTCTCATCTTGAAGTTTCACGAGAAGAGATAATCTGAATTCATCTTCTTGTGAGGTAACCCGTGCAGAATTGATGTCAACATCATTAGCAACCGCAGGAAGAACGCCTGCTGGGTCATCTGCGTGCTTTACGATGGCATGATGTGCAAGAACTTGCAGTAAGTCTGCAATCACATCTGAATCGAATGTGATTGATTCGTTAACCTCCTCGTCTTCTCCGAGTAAAATTTGTTCAAGAGGATTCTTTTCTGTCTTAGAAAAGGAGTTGCTTGAAGAGAGCTCTTCGAAAATATTGATGTCATCTGCATCGAAGTCTGGGGTGATTGAGTCTGAGTTAAAATCCATGTTATCAATCAGTATTCGATACCATTCCCTTTTGAACTGTTGTTCGGAATGCGCTATGCATGAAAGGTTCAAAACAGGGCGCATAGTAGCGAATACAGGGGAGTTGTGTGAAAAAACTGTCAATACTCCTACTCACGATTCTTTTCGTGCCTTGGGTTAGTTCTGCCCCACAGGGAATTGGGGATGTTGGAGGCGGCGGTTGTATCTGTCATGGTTCCGAAGAGGCCTCAACAGAATTGATTATTCTTGGACTCCCAACCGAATTTGAATCAAATACTTCGTACAACTTTTCCCTTGAAATCCGTTCTTCTGTTGTGAACATTTCACCTGGAGAAGAAGCTGGAGGCTTTAGAATTGAGATTTCAAGCGGAGATATTGAATTCGATGAAGAACTCGGCTTTGTGCAAAAACTCGAAGAGGGCTGGACTCATACAATTCTAGGAAACAAAGTACGTTCATGGAATTTCACTTACATTAGCCCAAGCGATAACAGCACTTACACCGATATCACAATCAACGGAAATGCGGTTAACGGAAATGATCAAAGTACCGGCGATGCATGGAATGGCACAACAATTCGGATTCCTGGAACTTCGTTCACAGGAGATTTAGAGCCTTCAGAAAATACAGAATTCCTTGGAACGTTAGACTACGCTGTTGGAAGTGTAGCAATTCTCGGATTACTCGCAATTGCGTTAGTAATCATCAAAGATTGATTAGTTTACAAATTCAATAGTGCTGCTACGTAGGGCTTTGAGTTGACGAGTTTCTGATGAGCCATGTATTTGTTCGCTCTTAACACCCGTAAGCACAAGCATAACCCGAATTTCATCATCAAGGGACTCGTCGATAGCAGTCCCCCAAATGATTTTCGCATGTGGAGAGATACGTTCTGTAATGATTTGAGCGCATCGCTCAGCCTCTCCAAGAGTTAGATTGTTGCCACCCACGACATTGATTAGTGCTCCTCTTGCATCACTGAAATCAAGATCAAGAAGTGGAGAATGTAGGGCCTCTAATGTCGCTTCCTCTGCTCTTCCTGGACCCGAGCCAGCACCTAACCCAATCATTGCGACGCCTGCACCTGAATTGATGACGGATTTCAAATCTTCAAAGTCGAGATTAACCATTCCGTCACGTGTGAGCAGCTCAGTAACTCCGATAATAGATCGAACCAAGAGTTCATCCCCTACTCTAAATGCGCTGGCGAGGGGCAAATCTTTGACGCCTTCTATTTCCAATAATTTTTCATTTGGAATAACAAGGATTGTATCGCAATGCTCCCGGAGTCTTTCCAAACCCCATTCAGCGTTTTCGCGTCGGGTTGCACCCTCTGAGTTGAATGGATAAGTCACAACTGCAATGGTCATAGCACCCTGTTGTTTTGCCAAACGTGCGATGTGTCCTGCAGCACCAGTGCCAGATCCGCCTCCCATACCTGCTGCAATAATCGCAAGTTGGGTATCGGTGGTAATTGTACGAAGAGACATTTCAGATTCCAATGCAGCGGCTTCTCCTTTAGTAGGATCTCCTCCCGCTCCACGACCTCTCGCCGTTCTACCAATGAGTATTTTATTCTCCAGTGGAGACATGAGTAAAGCTTGAGCATCTGTGTTTATTGCATATCCTGTGACGAATGAATTCCCGAACAGACCTTCTGCTTCAAGGCGGCCAACAGCGTTACAACCGGCTCCACCTACGCCATAGACTCGAATTCTGGGCTGGAGAGATTCAAGCAGGGCTCGCAACTCTTCATCAGTTCCTTGGCCAGCGGGCTGAGGGGTTAACTGTGGTACAACTTCTTCATCGGAAAGTTCTAACACACGTTCGATCAAATGGCGCATGGCGTCCATCTTTGTTGATGGTAACTTGAATGTATTCCTTCGTTTGTGCACGAAAGAGAGGTTTTGAAGACCTCTTTTCAGTCACGGAGTCCTTCTTGCGTGACCTGGTAAACACATTCTCCGTCAGGGAGGTTTGGAGAATCAACTAGGCGAGCAATACGTCGTCCACCCTTTGCCTTTCGCAAGTAAAGTCTGAACGTTGAAGCGTGGGCTAAGACGTGACCACCAATAGGTTTGGTTGGATCGCCCCACATGGCATCAGGCTTGGAATGGACTTGGTTTGTAACGAGGACAAGAGCGTTGTTAATGTCGGCGAGTTGCTTGAGGTCCTTGAGGTGACGATTCAATTTTTGTTGCCTGTTTGCAAGCATTCCACGACCGATAAACTCTGCTCGGAAATGGCTGGTCAGAGAATCGACAATAATCATCTTCACATTCAATCCTTTACTCATTCGCTTAATCTCTTCAGCGAGGAGCATCTGGTGAGCAGAGTTGTATGCTCTTGCAACGTGAATTCTGCTTAGGACTGCATCTGGATCTAAGCCGTGGCCTCGAGCCATCTGAGTAATTCGTTCAGGACGAAACGTGTCTTCTGTATCGATGTAAAACACATCTCCATCAAATCCACCTTCTTCGACTGGCATTGTGCAATTGACAGCGAGTTGATGGCCAATTTGGGTTTTTCCAGAACCAAATGCTCCGTACACCTCAACAAGTGCTTGAGTTTCAAACCCTCCTCCAAGCAAATCGTCAATTGATTGAACCTTGGATGAGAGTTTCTGTACTTCCCGTCGACGATCGAGGAGCGCAACACCTGAAACGAAACCACCAATGTTTGCCATCTTCTTTGCAGCGTTGATGATCTTGCCGGCAACAGCCTCGCCAAGTTCAGCTTGCTCAGCCAAGTCCGCTGGGGACATGACTGCAAGAGCGAGTAACTCATCGAACCCTGCTTCTCTTAATTTTTCAGCAGTTGCTGGACCTACGCCAGGTAAGTCTTCAATTGAAACCTCGGGGGCTTCATCATCAACGGCTGCCATCAAAATGTCCTCTTCTACAGTCAGACCTTCATCCTTCTTACTTGTTGTCTTTTTCTTTTTACTAGTTGTGCTCATTGTATCACTGCCTCAAACCAATGGCTGAGGGTATATCAATGAAGATTTGAGGGGAAAGAGGCGCAAAATTTGAAAATGTTTTCTTCAATGAGCGCAGTATACGTGATTTCACTTTTCATTCACTTTCAGTTTGTGAATCTTCAGTTCCACTTTCGGTTGGGAATGGATTTACAGCACTTTCAGTTTGTTCGTACAAAATATCGATTACATGGTTCACATTGACTCTTTCTTGGTCAGTACTTTGGTCGAGTTGAACACTTAATTCATGCACTCCGCGTTCTGGGAAGTTTAAGCTAAACTCCCAAATTGCATCTTGGCCATCGGCTATTTGTTCTGTCTTCATGCCCTTGCTTTCTGCATTTGAATCCGTTAATTCCCAAGTGATGGTGATCGGGCTACCGCCAAGTCCTCCTAGGTTTTCGATATTTTCAACCGTTGATTTAATCTGAAGAACTTTTGGAGCAGCGCCATCATTGTCAGGTTCAGTATTGATCGACATAACATCGGGTTCTGCACTGTTCTGTTCACTCCATTCAATGTGCTGCTCTATTCGAACCATTACTGTCATGTTTTCCGAGTTTTCCTCAACATCAGTTGCAGTAAGAACCACTGAGAATAACCCATGAAGCTCATATTCGACATCAATACTTGCAGATTCGCCAGCATTAACTGTGATTGGGCTTCGTCCATCACCAGGCTCCAATGAAAATGTTGCGAGATCAAAGTCTGATGTTGTTCGAGCAAAATCAAAGTTCAGCGTGACTCCAGTTAGAGAAATTTGTGAACCCCCAATGAAGGATTGTTGAATGGTTCCACTGGTTGATTCGTAGTAAACAACCAAATCAATAACCTTCTCATCCTCTTCTTCATCTGAATCAAGACACCCAGAGAGCGATGAAATCAACATGAGTAAAGAGAATCCAATCGCTTTCCAACCTCCGCTCATGGTGGTGGTTGCACGTCATCATTCAAGAAATCAATGCCGAATCACTCTACTTTTTTATTATCGGTGGATTGAAAGGGAAGGACTGTGGCCGTCAAAGCAGCGAGGTGGGGTAGTCTGGATATCCCGTCGGGCTCATAACCCGGAGATCGATGGTTCAAATCCATCCCTCGCTACCACTCATGAATATTCATAATAATCATGCTTAGGCTGTAATGTGTCCATAGCACTCTGTAATCGTGCATTTGCAGCAGTGATTCCTTCGGAAATGTCTGAACATTCCTGGCGTATTCTCTCGGATTGTTCTTTGCATTCTGGATGTTTTTGAATGCATGATTCCATAATTGCAAGAATCGAATCGATTTGAGCGGATTTAGCACCTCCCTCTGGTTTGAGCCAGTATTGTCCGTTTTCTAAGATAACTGGGCCAGCCTGTTGAACATCATTTGCAAGAGTTTTGCAATGCTTGGTGGCATCTCCTTCTGTTTGACAAACAGACACCATAGCCAGAAGATTTCCATGTTGAATTTTGTGGGCTTTAAGGAAGAACTTGACCGCTTTACGTTTTTTACCACTGGCCAAATATACGGTTCCAATACACCTCATGTCTTCTTCCATTGGTGTTAATTTTTGCAACAAGTGGGGTGCAGATTGAAACAACATCTTCTCCAGTTTTTTACGTTCTCTCTGCAAAACAGAAGAGGCCTTAATCGCCAGTTTGTGTTTTTTCCGCCTAGACAATACCTCGCTTAAAATTCGAAGACCTTTGACAAGGAGGGTTTGTGCCGCAGCATCTCGCGATTTTTGGGAGAGGAGCAAGTCTGTGAATTCACTTGACATGACTTCAACCATTTCGTAACGCTGTTCCTCAAAATATCGAATCATTTGCGACAATGTTTGATTCGGGTCTGACATTCCAAACATGCTCATGCCTCACTATTGATTTGTGGCGGCAGTCAGTGTCGTTGTACTCATCACGCCTTCAATGGTCCGAATATTATTGAGAATAAATGTTGAGAGCGATGTAAAATCTGGCATCACAATTTTACAATAGGCGTCGTATTCGCCAAACAAAATCATCGATTCGACGACTTCTGACATTTCATAAAGCTCTTCTGAAATCTTATTTTCGAATCCTGGTTTTGTTGAAATCAAAACAATCGCAGTCGCCACCGAATCATGTTCATCAATGGCGGCCATATGTGTCGATTCGGAACCTCATGTTTAATTCTTGACGTGTTTTGGTTGTCATCGGAGAAGGTCATGCGGAAGCCAATTTTTGCCATCACTGGATCTCCTGGGACTGGAAAAACAACACTCTCAGGCCAATTGCCTAAAACCCGATTCGATTTCCATACAGTAGAACAAATCGCAGCAGAATTAGGGTGCATAGAAGACGAAGATGGCGACACAGTCGTTACAGTCAACCGTCTTGCAGAATGGCAGTACATGGGGGATAAAATTGCTATAATAGAAGGACATCTCTCTCATCATTGCCATGTTGATGGAATTATTCTTCTGAGATGCAATCCTGTGGAGTTGGAACGGAGGCTTCTGGCCAGAGATGGCTATGATAAAGCGAAGATTCAGAATAATGTTGAGTGGGAAATGATTTCAGGAATATGGTCAGAGTTGCTCGAAGATTGTCCGGATCTGCCAATAATTGAGATTGACATGACCAATACTCTTCATGGTGCAGATTCTGTTGAATCATTCATTTCCCAATATGAGGGTGAGAAAACGGTTCAAGAATCGATTCCACTCGCGATAGATTGGTTAGAGAGCAAAAAACTGTCCGAAAGCATATGACCTTTCGATGCTCAGGCCGAATTGATACCTATGGCTCTTGAGCAGTTGAGGAAGCGTTGGGAAGCAATGGCTTCACCACTTGTCATGGGCTTGGGTCGAACCAATCCTGCCTTTCTAACATGGCTTGCTCTCCCAGTCGGTATAGCAGCGAGTTTACTCGTTCTCTTTGCACCAAAATCAGATACGGGCGCATTGATGCTTATGGGTTCAGCCTTATTGATCGGATTTTCAATGATCCTAGATGGCCTTGATGGACAACTCGCTCGTCAAACAGGACAAGTATCTCGCTGGGGTGATTATCTTGATCACACACTGGATAGACTTCTTGACGCAATGTGGGTTATTGCAATCGCCTCAAGCCCAGCATGGGTCGGCGATCCTGCAATAGGTTGGGCTGCAGCATGGTTCACGATTTTGGGATCATATATGGGGACACAAGCTCAAGCGGTAAGTGGTGGCCGTAATTACAAAGGATTTTCAAGAGCAGATCGAACAATACTAACCATTTCTGCACTTGCAATAACTGGAATATTCTGGCTACTCGATGTCCAAGATTATTCTGCTATGCCAGGAATGTTTGAGCATCTCGAACTAAGCCCACTCACCGCTGTAGTCTTCATATCTGGACTCGGTGGGATGTACACTTTTGGTATTCGATTCTTGCAAGCCCGCAAGGAAATCATCGAACTCGATAAGACCCATCCACTGGAACAGCCTGGTTCTGATGAATCCGAGTGATTCAAAACGTCTACAATAGGGTATTTTCATCACTGAGTAATGCGGTATACTCTTAACAGACGGCGGCGACGTTATGTGTGATGGGTGCGAACGCGCTGAACCGGAGTCTACAACCTAAGGCGGGCCTGATGGTCTTGCTTATGCTTCTCATGACCGTTCCGTTGATGCCAACATCAGCGGCTGCTGACATCGGGGATGCATCAAAATTACAAGCACAGGATATTGCAGCATCATTTGACCCTGTCTCAGAAACGACAACGATTACTTGGAGAAATATCGACACATTTGACGTGGGATATGTGGCAAATCTCCACCAAGCGACCTACACAGTATATCGTCACTCAGAACCGATCACTCCATCAACCATCGACTCTGCAACCCCCTTCGTAAACGTAACCGCTTGTGAAAGCAATGTCTACATCCAAGCATACCAATGTCTTGGCGGTACGAACGGAACACACCCAGGTCATTCAGCATCTTTCCTCGTTGGTGCCGGTGTCAATGACACTTATTTCTACGCCATTACGACTTCATGGACAGAAAGCGAACAAGCATACTCATCTTCTGAATTAGAGTTTAATGCATCTTCGCTGTATGAAGGCATCCTTGAAGTAACCTCGCCAGTTGAAACACCTATCTTCTTCCAAGCAGAGTATTCTCTGGCTGATAGCGAAACAACGCTGACATGGTACAACTATCACGACTTGCCTAATTCAGACCCTGCAATGCCAGATACCCGCATCCTCGTGTGGCGTTCCGATGGAGAAATTGGAAGGGATAATGGCGGAGCGGTTTATGAAGGCCTGCCAACGAATTATCCTGTTGAATTGCTTGCAAATCTCAGTTCCGATCAATCTGAATACGTGAATGTGATTCCTAGCAATACAAATCGAGAATCCTACTATGCCATTACATACTTCATTCCAAATGGTTTAGAAACTGGAGAAGACAAAATCGATCTTCGTTTCCTTTCTGGCAATGCGTTAACCTCTCCTGTTCTTGAGGATAACTTGCCTCCTGCTCACATCACTGATTTCAATGCCAACTTTGTAGGGAATGTCGATGGCACAGGAACTACAACACTCTCTTGGAGTGGTTCAACAATTGAGGATAATGAACGATACGAGATCTATGTAGCAGGTGAAGGCTTTTCATCGATTTTTGAAATTGGACCTAGCCTTGTTGCAAGCATTCCCGAAAGTGTAAATGAAACTGGTGTAAGTCTAGAAGAACGCAACATCAAGTACGAATATCCAAGAAATTTACCTGTAGGATCGTTGGGTTCTGCAACATACTGCATCGTTCTTGTGGATGAAATTGGATTGTTTGACGCCAACACATCATCTGGGTCATGCTCTACGGTGCAAGAAGACGCCTATTCGACCTGGGAAAAAGAACCTTCAAACGTTCATGCGGAGTTCATTGGAGACCGCACAGTTCGAGTAACATGGACAGATCAACTCGGAGTTGAGGGCGAGCGATATCACATTTATTCTGCTTCAGGTTTCCAACCTTCTCCTCAACAGTTTGCAACTGCTACAACCTACCACGGATTTGCGAACGATAACGTTGAATCGTTTGATATCGTTCTCAATGAATCGGTCGTCTCCCCGAATGGAGCGGTTCTACAATGGTACATCTATGTAACAAGTGAGGCTCAGTATGTCCATTCAACCGGATCATATGAGTATCTCGGATTAAACAACAACTCCTTTGGGCCTGTTGAAATTGATATTACAAGACCCCTGAATCCTGCAATTGTTAACGCAGAAAGCCGAGGCGACCTTGGATTTATTGCGCTCGAATGGTATAACCTTCAGGAATCAAACGAAAATTATCATGTCTGGAGACATAGCGGTGATCCGTTCGATAACGGTCAAATCAGCATTACAACAAGTGATGCAGATGGATGGGAACTGGTTCTTGAAAATGTGAATGTTGGAGAACAGACCTCTGCAACAATCATCAGAAACATCCCACTTGCGAACGATACAGAGCGAAGCGTCTGGTATGCAGTTACGTCCGCAGATCAATTTAACAACATCAATCCCGATATTGCTGAAGGAATGAGTGGTAATTCGATTTTGGTTCGAGAAGATACACTTGCGCCCTCCATTGCTTTGAAACTACTCGATGATGAAAATTCCGAATACACAAGTCCATCTCTCGTTGCAGGAACATATACGATTCAATTTGAATCAAGTGAATACCTCAAAACGACGCCATCGATTGAGGTCTTCTCTGACACTGGCTTCAACGTGACTGCAGGTGGAGAATTGATGACCCAAATTGCTGACAATGCACTGAATCCTGACAAAGGGCCTGTTTATTCGTACAGCTTCACAATTGCTGGTTCAGCAAACGCCGGAGCAATGACCTTCAGAATGACTCTGGTTGATGAAGCAGACAATGTAGCCATCATCACAAACACAGATTTCCATATTGATGCTAAAGGGCCCGTAGTGACAGTTTACTCTCCTTCACCCTCATCAGAAGGGTCAAAGTATCTCTATGGTAACAAAATCAATCTCATGTTTGCTGCAGAGGATGATGTTCAAATCAGTAATTTGCAATATCGGTTCACTTTTAATTACGGCGGACTTACAGGAGTAACCAGTACCTCTCCATGGGCAAATGCAGAAGGCATAACCGATGTTGAAGGAGACCTATCCACTCTTGTAAGCGACATGGATTTCTCTGCTGGAACATTTGATGCAGGCCAACATGCGATTACAGTCCGAGGCATTGATACTGCTGGAAATGAAGTCTCACAACGAGTTGTCTTTGTTGTTGATTTCTGCCGAAACAACATCAATGGTGAAACGGTCTGTACGTTTGAAGAAGACCTCAAAGAAGAACCTGAGGCAGAAAAAATCACTCCTTCTCTAAGCGACCCTCCATACCTTTTGGTTTGGATTGCAGTCGGTGTCAATATTCTCTTGTTCGTTGTAGCCCTAATGATTGTTCAAACAAGCATGTCGGGTCCGAAGAAGAAGAAGGCTGGCGAAGAAGAAGATGAAGATTGGATGTCAGAATTCATTGGAACAAGTCAAGATTTGGATATGGATGCAATCACAGGAACAGGCGCTGCAAAAGAACCTGAGAATGAAGAAAAGAAGGAAGCAGAACCTGAACCTGAACCAGAGGTAGATGATGACGATCCGTTTGCAGTGAATTTGGTACAGCGCAAGACACGTCGAAAGAAGAAAGAAGAAGTCGAAGAAATCGATGAAGATGAAGCAGAAGGTATTTTCTGGGACGATGACGATGACGACGATGATGATGATGACGAAGATGAAGAACCAGCCCCACGTAAGCGCCCAGTTCGTAAGCGACCTGCTCGAAAAGCCCCAACTCGCAAGCGTCCAGTTCGTCGTAAGGCAAAAGACGATTGAAACAAATCACGGTGAAAACGATGTCTGAAGTTGCTGTTGAATCACATTACGATAGTCTAATCGATTCGTTTAATCCAATCAAGAATCGCTTGAATTGGCTTTTACTTGCAGTCCCAGTAACGTTGTTTTTCAATATTCAAGGAAACGTGGAAATGACCTTCTTATTTTCGATGATTTCAATCATGCCTCTGGCCTTTCTAATGGGTCATGCTACGGAAGAGATTGCTCTACGGGCGGGTGAGAATCTAGGAGGACTACTCAACGCAACGTTCGGAAATGCAGTTGAAATCATCATCGCCAGCATCGCTATCTATACAGCGTTCAGCGATCCAGATCAAGCCGAGACAATGATTGTGCTTGTACAAGCTTCATTGATAGGTTCAATTCTCGGGAATTTGCTCCTCGTTCTCGGATTAGCATTACTTTGGGGCGGAATCAGATTTAGAATTCAATCGTTCAACCAATCAGCGCTATCAATGAATGGCAGTTTGCTTCTCTTGGCAGTTCTCGCCCTCATAATTCCAGCTGCAGCACATCATACCGGTTCCAACGTTACCGATGAAAACGTACTCGAATTGTCTCGTTATGCATCCTTGGCCCTCTTGGCAATGTATTGCCTGTCCCTCTTCTTCCAATTCAAAACTCATTCAGATATTTTCAACTCTTCAGAGGATTCATCTCACCACGAAGAGCCTAAAATGTCGATAAAAAATGCATGGACTCTTCTGATTATTGCTACTGTAATGGTGGGATATATGGCTGAACTCTTAGTTCATAGTGTCGACAAAGCAGCAAGTGAATGGGGAATGCCAACACTCTTCATCGGTGTGATTCTCCTACCTTTCTTTGGTAATGCTGCTGAGCATTTCACTGCAGTCATCGTTGCAGGAAAAGACAAAATGGATCTATCTCTCGCTATCGCAATCGGATCAAGTGTCCAAATTGCGGTGTTTGTTGCTCCTTTGATGGTTCTTTTCGCCTGGATTTTAAGCGTTGACCTTTCCTTAGAATTTGGTCTCCTTGAAACTGCAGCGACATTCATGGGCGTCCTTGTTGCGAATTTTATCCTCAACGATGGAAAAACGAATTGGCTTGAGGGAGCGATGTTACTTGCGTGTTACCTCATCTTAGCGCTCTCTTTCCTCCTTATTCCATTTGAAATTGGGGCTTGATTATGACTTTACTTGGAAGAGGAAAAGTTGGTGCAGCGTTTTCCGTTTTTGCTCTTCTTTTTCTTGTAGCTGGAATGATTGGTTTTACCTTTGAAGGAGAAGTTGAAGACGTCCCGACTCCAAATGCCCCGAATCAAGCGTTTTTTTCTGATGATCCACTCCCCAGCAATCCTCTTGTTGGTATTCTTTCAACTGAACTCACATTTACATGGGATCGTGATGACGTTTGGATTGGAATTGTCGATGAAGATGAAAAGAATCGTTGTAAAGACGTCCCAACATTCTTTTCTGACGGTTCTGATTGTAATGGAGTCTCGTTAAATTTTGAAGCCGGGGAGGCGGATGCAAACGCTGATACAGGCTTCACATGGGAAATGGAATCTGGAACGTATTATGCTGCCCTAGGGGCAAAAGAGGGCGCATTACCAGAAGGTGCTGAAGTCAATATCGACTATGAGGCTCATATTAGCCATTCATTGTTTAGTGTTGTAGTTTCGATGTTCGTTCTAGGAATCGGTGCGACAATGATTTACTATGGCCGAGATTGATTATTCAATCCCATCATAATACGTGCTGACTGCCGAATTAAGTTTTTGAATCGTTGCTCTTTCATCAACGGTTTTTGTTTCCCCATTGAGTCGTAGTGCTTGTCCATCAACCCATACATCCAAGCAATCGCCGCCATTGTAAACGAGATTTGCAAGATGACGATTGTTTGAACGGCCAAGAGGATGCATTCGTATATCATCAAGATTCCAAGCAACCCAATCTTTGCTTCCTTTCGTTGCAATACTGAAAATATCCTTTGCAGGAAGCAACGTCGAATCCCAGTGATCATGACGTTGGACGAGGCTTGCTAAACGAGCCTCATGGAGTAAATTGAGTCCATTTCCACTGGATGCAGCGCCGTCAGTACCAATTCTCAAATCAACACCTGCATCCTTGTAAGGAGGATATGAAAGGGTACCTCCACAGGCTAATTTCATGTTTGAAGACGGGCAGTGTACTGCAGTTACATCATGGTCAGCCATCATCCTGATTTCATTTTTCTTAACCCAAGAAGCATGTGCAAAAATTGTCCCTTGCTGAATAAAATCAATTGATTGCAAATATTCAACAGGATACATTCCAGTTTTTTCTTTGCATTCAGCGACTTCTTTTCGTGTTTCACTCACGTGAATGTGAAGACGTCCATTTCTTTTTTCAGCAAGTTCACTTGCTCTTCGTAAAGTATCTTCAGAGCAAAGGTAGACCGAATGAGTGGCAATAGCATACTGTACGAGATTCTCTTCGGAATTATTAGCGATCAAGCCATCGAGTTCAGCTAAAGCAGATTGTGCATTTTCATGCGATGGAAGCGCAGCATCACTTACAGGACCGCCACAAAGTCCTCTCAATCCAGCCTTTTCTAGGACATTACCAGTCACGGCAGGAAAGAAATACATGTCTGCAGCAAACGTAGAACCCGTACGAATCATTTCTGCAGCAGCAGCCTGAGCGCCGATTCGAACGAATTCAGGTGTAATCTTCGATTCTGTTGGAAATATGGCCTCATCGAGCCATCTGTGAAGTGGAAAACCATCACTAAAATCGCGGGCATTCAACTGCATTGCGAGATGGGTATGCCAATTCTGTAACGATCGAGTAATAACTCGATTTGATCCATCAATATCGTCGATAACATCTTCATCACCAATTGATTCTGACCATGTTCCATCTTTGTGGAGTAGGAAATTTCCAACATGTTTAGTGAACTGATCATCATACAAAACCGCGTTTCGATAACGAACGGCAGTATCATCGCCCATGACCATTGCTAGTTGTGCTTCTTCATGAGCCTAGTGATTGAATCGGTAATTGCATGTTCAGCATTCACGGCTCTATTCATCGTGAATAAGTGGTGTAATTTCCAACTGGTATCGTTGAGCACTGATCTCAAGTGCTTCAATTCCAGGAAGCGTCCTACCTGCAATGTAATCTAAACAAGCGCCGCCACCAGTGGAGACGTGCCCCATCTTGTCGGCAAGACCGCGTTGGCTGACCAGTGTTGCAGTATGTCCGCCGCCCATGACAGCATATCCAGTTGATTCAGCACATGCATTGAGCATCTCAATTGTTCCTAATGCAAAATCTGGTAATTCAAAAACTCCAGCAGGGCCATTTAGAATGATTGTTCCTGCGCTCTTAATCCGAGAGGATAGGGCAAGAATAGATGCAATCCCCATGTCAAAAAGAGGTGCGTGAATAGGCAAATTCTCGACCTTGATATCGATACGATTCTCTTCGACATTCGCTGCAACATCGGTTGGTAAGACAATCTTATCCCTATGCGAATTAAGCAAAGTTGTTGCCGATTTAACTGTGGATTCCCATGCATCCTTCAATTCATTCTGCAAGAACGAAATGTTTCCTTCTCCGATATCATTCCCTGAAAGATGGATGGCCAGATTAGCAACTCCTCCAGTAAACCAAACTTCGTCAGCGATATTATTTTGTAACATATTGTGCGCTACTTCGATGCTATCATCTACTTTAATGCCTCCAAGAACAGCCACACACGGTCTCTTTGGAGATTCAAGTGCTAGATCGATTTGTCGAATTTCATGAGCCATTAATTCCCCAGCTACGCAAGGTAAGTGGTGAGCAAAACCAACGATGCTTGGACTAGATCGATGAGCACATGCGAACGCATCGTTTACGAAGACATCTGCAACACTTGCCAAATCTTGAACGAGTTGTGTTTCAGAAAGTGCGAGAGCATCGCCTTTTCGATTCACTTCTTCAGGATCCATTCGAATGTTGTTCAACATGAGAATATCGCCTATCTTCATCTCCTCAATAGCCTCCATTGCCTTTGCGCCATGAATATCCTCAACCCAACGGATTGAGCGCCCCAATAATCGCCCAAGTTCACGTGCATGACCCAAGGTACTGGTGAAATCGTTTTTTCCAGGCCTAGATTGATGAGCAATAAGAACAGTTTTTGCCTTTGATAATCGGTTCAACGTGGGTAGAATGGCACGAATTCTTGTGTCATCAAGAAACGACTTGGTTGCAGGATCAAGTGGGCTGTTGATATCAACGCGCAAGAGCACAGTCTTGCCTTCGACGTTGATATTGTCCAATGTTAGGACGTTCGCCATGGTTCTTCCAAGTGAACCCAGTTCTTGAGTGATGTGCTGATGGAATTGAATTTTTTTCACTATGCGGAGAGGCGTGAAAAAAGATAGGTAACAAAACTGTTACCAAAGGATATTTTAAACTTAAGCGATAGCAAAACCCATGCGAGCATTGTTTGTAAGTGCTATACTCCTCATAGTTTTCGCATCTCCAATGATCACACAACAAACTGCTCTAGAAGCAGAGTGGAATAAGATTCAGAATTCAAGCCCCCTCCAAACCTCACTCTCAACGAGTTCTGGATGGATCACTGGCGGAGAGGAAGTGACCATTACAGGGAGCGGTTTTTCGAATCTTGATGACACAAATGTAACCTATGATGGCATCAATCATCAATGGACAAGAGCAACTGCAGACTTCGCAGACGAATCTGGACTTGAAAACGCCATTGTCGTTGACTCCAATGGTCATGTCCACATCGTTGCCATCTCCGGTACTAGTTACGATATTCGACACAGTGTTTTTGATGGATCATCTTGGACTTCAACAAAGATTCACGATTGTGAAGGAATATATTGCTGGGACACACATATGGTCATCGATGAAAACGATGAACTCCATGTTGCGTATGCTGCTTACAGTACTGAAATCAGATATCTGCATTTTGATGGCACAACTTGGCACGATGATCAAGTATCAACCAGCGGGAAATTCGGGCCAGTAGGTATTGCAGTTGATTCAAACAATATGCCACATGTTTCTTTCGCAGCATCAGGATCAAACTGTGGAAATGGATTGCGATTAGCCTCTTTTGATGGATCAACATGGACAACGCAAAGTATTGAGTCAGGAACAAACATGGGTTGCGATTCAGCCATTGTCATTGACGGCAATGATGATGTTTACATCTCCTATCAATACCTTGACCAATCGAAACTAAAGTTTGCAACAGACAAAGGGGGCTCGTGGAGTAAATACGCACCCGAGTCAGCCAATCCCGTAAGTAGCATGTATCCTGGAGGGTATACATCTCTTGCCATGGATCAAGATGGTATGTTTCATATTGCTCATTACGATAGCAAAAGCGATGATTTACGTTACTCAACAGGTAGCCCAAGCACAGGATGGTCCAACACATTGGTTGACTCCTCTGGAGATACCGGCAGAAACCCTTCAATCGCTGTTGATGCTGCGGGCGATCCACACATTGTTTATCGTTCCTGGAACGGATGGAAGGTGAAATATGCCACACTGAATCCATCGTCACCGAACTGGCAAGTCAGTACCCTTGAGACTGGTGGTACAAGTGGTGGTACGGGAGAATCAAATTCGATTTTCATTGATGATGAGGGAATGATGCACATCGCTTACAGTGATGAGACAAATGACGTCCTCCGATATGCTACAAAATCGACTGGTGTGAGTGTCACGAATGAAATCACAGTAAAGTTCGGGCAACTCGGTTCGGTAACAGCTGAAGTCATCGATGACTCAACAATTCGATTAACAACACCTGCAGTTGCAAATCCAGGAAATGTCACAGTCTCGCTTATTGACCATGAGGGAGTTGAGCATCAACTGTCTTCGACGTTCGAATTTATCGATCAGAACGACTTGGATGGGGATGGTGTTCCAAATGCAAACGACGATTGTCAAGATGTCGCAGGATCCTCAACCCAAGATGTGAACGGCTGTCCAGACGACGATGGTGACGGTTACAGCAACGGAGGTGATGCGTTCCCGAACGATGTCAACGAGTGGATGGACAGCGATGGCGACGGGGTTGGTGACAATGCTGATGCATTCCCGAACGACGTCAACGAGTGGATGGACAGCGATGGCGACGGGGTTGGTGACAATGCTGACGCTTTCCCTACGAACCCCTTTGAGCAGTTGGATTCGGACGGTGATGGAGTAGGTGATAATGCTGATGAATTCCCCAACGATGCAACAGAAACCAAGGATACGGACGGCGATGGTGTTGGTGATAACACCGATATGTTCCCGATGAATGCCTTTGAACAATTTGATTCCGATGGCGATGGTGTTGGAGATAATACCGATGTCTTCCCGAACGATGGTTCAGAATCTGCGGATTCGGATGGAGATGGTGTTGGAGATAATGCCGATACCTTCCCGAATGATGCGACGGAAAGTGTTGATTCAGATGGCGACGGTGTCGGAGACAATTCGGATGCCTTCCCGAATGATAGCAGCCGTTCAGCAGACACAGATGGCGATGGAGTGGATGACACAATGGACGATTGTCCAAATAGTTCTGAAACGGAAATGGTCGATGAGGCTGGTTGTCGAATTGAAGTTGATTCAGATGGCGATGGTGTCGAAGACATTTACGATCAGTGTCCTCAAGTGAATGCATCTGCACTCGATCTAAATGGCGATGGATGTTTCGATGATACTGACGGTGATGGAATCCTCGATTCCGAGGATGAATGTCCTTCGACACAATTGGGACAAGATGTTTCTGAAGTTGGCTGCAGTGATTCACAATTGGAATTGCTTGATAGCGATTCAGACGGTGTATCTGACCTTGACGACACTTGCCCTGGAACGACTCCAGAAACAGTTGTCGATGCTCTTGGATGTGAGATTGTAGAGTCAGAAGAAGATAACGAAGCAACCTCAAGATTCGAATCTTTCTTTTCTGGTGAAAGTGATCCAGTGACAACGACTATTGGAATAAGCGCACTCCTTTTGGCAATCTTTACGTTACTCCAAACGAATGCAATGGCAGCATTACTACCGGATGCATTCCGCTGGGTACAGGTTCTTCGTAAGAACTCTAAGTTAACCAAAGAAGAGCGTAATGAATTGACATATCTCCAATCCTTGGTTCAAGCCTATTATGACAATCCACAGGAATTTGCTGAAGAACTAGAGAATCTGAAAGCAGACTTAACAGCGCGATTTACCAACAATGAAATCAAGAGAGAAACGCGTGAAAAACTCCTTATTCTCATCGAGGAACTTCAATCTGCAACCTCGAGTGAATTGTATAAAATCGCTCACAATGATACATACTTCGGCTTATCTCAGGTCATTGATACAAACGAGCGTACAAGTCTTCTCGAGGAAAAGTTAGCAATGTCTGGTGATGTTGTTCAACAGAATGCTTCGGAACTCCCACCAGGCGATGTACTGGGTAATTTAGATGACAAGGGAACCTACTGGATCGAATGGCCAGTGAATTCGGGAACATGGCACTACAGATATGCTCCCCAAGAAACGTGGAATGTTTGGAAAAAGTGATTTGTCCTGAATCATTGTTGGTTTTTTGTTCTGGGCTCGAAAACGCGCGTCCGTTGCATGTGTTTGGCGCGAAAGGTCATAACCGAGGCGAACCCGTTGCTTCGCAATGGGTGGCGAGAAGCCGAAAAAAGAAGGATTCGATGGGCCTCGGCAACGAGCGAAAACATCGACTTCAGCATTTGGTGTATCTCGTAGAGAAAGCCACGATGCTTCAACCTATTACAACAGTCGAATCAACAAAGGAATCGTATCACAGAGAGATGTTGGTGAGCCGCAAGAGTTGCCAGAAACGTTGCACAATGTTGTTCTAACTGGTGATGCAAGAGAAAACCCATTACCCGATAATTGCGTACAATTGGTAGTAACCTCCCCGCCTTACAATGCTTCAAAAGCATATGATGATGATTTGACTCTCGATGAATATCTCAAACTTTTACACGACGTCTTTGAAGAGTGTTATCGAGTCTTATCGCCTGGAGGAAGAATGGTTGTGAACGTAGCAAATCTTGGCAGAAAACCGTACATTCCTCTTTCAACACACATCAATAGCATGATGATCGAATTGGGCTTCCTCATGCGTGGAGAGATCATTTGGGACAAATCTGCAAGTGCAGGTTCTTCTTGTGCATGGGGATCGTTTCAGAGTGCTTCCAATCCTTGCCTTCGAGATATACACGAATATCTTCTTGTATTCTCAAAAGGAGATTACAAGCTTCCTCGATCGAAAAAAGAGCGTGCTGAAGGGCGTATTGATACAATCGAGAAGCGGGATTTTATTGAACAAACCAAATCCATTTGGAGGTTTGCAACCGAACGAGCAAGTCGCGTCAATCACCCAGCTCCGTTCCCAGTTGAATTGCCTCGTCGTTGTATTGAGATGTACACTTTTGCGGGTGATGTTGTGTTCGATCCATTCAATGGTTCAGGAACAACCTGTGTTGCTGCTAAACAATCAGGAAGAGTGTTTGTTGGAATGGACCTCTCCGAAGAGTATTGTGCAATAGCCAATGAGCGTATTATGAATGCAGAGCCAGCACAATTATCGCAAGTAGAAACCTCTTCCTCTTGAAGAATTCAAGCGTAGTGGTTTTGAATAACCAACGCAAAGCCCCATCATGGCCGATTGGGATTCATCTGTTTTATCTGGCCCCGGAGGCGAAGATTGGCGTGTACCAGTCTCGGAACTCGAGCAGAGATTGGAGGCTCTCGCCATTGCTTTACAAGCATCATCACTTCCAGGCGTAATTATCCAGCATCCGATTGATCTGTACTATTTCGCAGGGGGTCGACAAGATGGCTCAATGTTCGTTCCAGCTCAAGGAGCAGGCGGTAGTGTCCAAGCAGATGGTGATGGACCAGTATTCTATGTTCGCCGTTCTTTAGAGCGTGCACAATACGAAGCAGGAGGCGACAATGCTCCATTCAGTATCGAGGCTTTCCCTCGATTGCGCCTTCTTAGCGAAACCTTGCAATCAAGAGGTGTCAGAGATGCTCCAGCATTACAATTTGGTGAACTTCCAACCACATTTGCTAACCGATTCTCGAACGCCCTCTCATCACTAGGGACATGCGCTGATGCAACATCAGTCATTCATCGACTAAGGGAGGTGAAGTCGACTTGGGAGCAAGAACAAATGGAAGCAGGAGCAGAGGTTCAGATGAGAATGTTTGATGCAGTTTCCAGGCTTGGTGGGGAGGGCATGACAGAACTTGACCTAGTTGCTGCAGCAGAAGCAATCAGTCGTAGTGAAGGATTTGGAGGCCAAGTTCAGATGCGCCGATTCCCTCTGCAATGTAATCGTGGCGTCATTGTATCTGGAAGAGCAGGAGGCGTTCCTTCCTTCTTTGACTCAGCAGTCGGAGGCGCAGGGCCACATCCACTTGCAGGCATGGGTTCTGGTTTCAATAAAATCAAGAAAAATGAACCAGTCTTAGTCGACCTCGTTCATGTTCATCGGGGTTATGTCGTTGATATGACTCGAATGTTTTCTCTCGGTTCTTTATCCTCTGAATGGCATCAGCGTCTCGAGGACATGTTAGCGGTCAAAGATGCAGTTGTAGGGGTTCTTGATGAGGGCGGCTTATGCAGCGATGCTTGGGTTGAAGGCCAATCATTAGCGCATGAACTTGGGCATCAAGATCATCTCATGGGCATGGTTCCTGACCAATCGAAATTCCTTGGGCATTCAGTAGGATTGCAATTGGATGAATCTCCAGTTGTGGCAGCAGGATTTGATCGTCCATTACCGATTGGAGGGACGATGGCTATTGAGCCAAAGGTCGTTCATGCAGATGGAAGCATTGGGTCAGAGGATACGTGGATTCGTGACGAGGACGGAATGCGTCCAGTAACAGCCGATGGTGCATGGCCGTGGTTGACTGAATGGTAGGAGCCATTCATCACGGTGTGTTCAAAGAGGTGGAAAGGTAGCCTGTGATATGCCGGCAAAGCCCTACGCTCCAAGCCACATCGGTTCAGTAGCATCGACATTTACAACGATGCGTATATCTGGCGCAGTAAAAGAATCACTTGTTGGTCTTGTATGTTCTGAACTCGACTCACTTGTTCCTTCAATGGAACAAGCCACGCTCGAAAATGATCCTGAACGAAAGACCTTGGATGATTCAAATCGTACACGATTGAATTACAATCGAACAAGAGAGCTGATGATCGATCGTTTAGGACAAGTAGAGTCTGTTGGTTCAGCAGCGGTTCAAGGTGGAATTGAATACATCGAAAAGTTCCTTGCTCGACTCATGAGAAATTGCGAAGAAGCAGCATCAAGAGACCGCGTTTCAACCATTAAGCCACGGCATCTTCAACTTGCACTAAATTCGATGGGTAAAGGTGAGTCTGCTGATGAAGAAGATCCAGAAGATGTTGAAGATGAAGGAATTCAGGTTCAAGGCGGAGGATTGATCACAATTCCTCACGTGAAGTCAATGTCTCGCACGCACGCAAAAATGGCCATCACTGATGAAGCCGCTCAAGATTTGCTCTACACATATGGAGATATGGTTTCAGAACTTGAATCCGATATCCGCAAGCATGCAAATCTTGGAAGAGATCCTATGCACTTCATTGATTCAGTAAATCGCCTCAGTGCGCTTATGGCGTTCGGATGGATTCGCAGAATGTTGATGAAGGCGGCTGATAATGCTCGAGAACGTGGCTATCCGCGAATTGATATTGAGCAAATAGTCAATATTGATCCGTTTGAGTGATATGTTACTCTCTTCAGTCCTTCTCTCAGCCTTCTTTGCGGGCGTAGTCGCTACATTGGTAACTGTTGCAATTGAAAAGTTCGGAGGAAGAACAGGGGGCGTTCTGGCGACTGTTCCTACAACAATCGTTCCCGCAGCGATAGGGATGTACAGCATGTCCTCAGGGTCAGAATTTGATCGGGCAATGTCTGTTGTTCCACTTGGAATGTTGGTAAATGCACTCTTTCTTTTGGTGTGGATGAAGGTACCAACACGCTTTGGCACGGGGTTGATGACGACAATGATACTCTCACTCCTGGTTTGGGCTTTGGTTGGAACAATTGGCCTCTATGGCGCAGATTTGGTTCAAGACAATGGATTGAGTGAGTTGGCGTTTGGTCTTCTTCTCCTCTTGATATTGATATTACTCGGCATTTGGAGCACATGGACAACGGTGCATGCTCCAAAAGGAAAGCATCGAGTACGCCCCCTCGTTCTTGTTGCACGAGGTAGTGCTGCAGCGCTGGCCATTGGATGTGCAGTTTGGTTGTCAAGCCTATCCTATGCGATGATTTCTGGATTAGTCAGTACCTTCCCTGCTATATTTTTGACATCAATGGTTGCCCTATGGTTATCACAAGGACAAGATGTTCCTCAAGGAGCTGCAGGTCCGATGATGTTAGGTGGAGCGAGTGTTGCAGTCTATGCGATAGTTGCAATGTGGCTTTTCCCATTGCATGGAGTTCTTCTCGGTTCAATCCTCACTTGGATTATTTCAGTAGGGGGCTGGACTGTGCCTGCTTACTTTTTCTTACAATGGCGTCAATCGTTAACCAATCTCGACCAACGTTCAGATGCAGGTACATCAACGATTTCAAGATGAATTGAATTGACACCTTTCGTTCCTTCCAAGCGGAGTTTCAATTCCTTAGCATCGATCAGACAACATGGGCAATGAGGCCGTGAAGGTTTGAACTTGATCTGGACATCCCCTTCTTCGGTTATGTCGATAGCTTGAACATTATCGGATTCAAGCAGAGGCTTAGTCATGTGCGGATCTCGCCATGCCCCCATTGCTTTTACGAGACGACGTTGAATCTTAGTTTGCAGTCTGTTCATTCTTCCTTCGCCTCTTCGACCATGGCTTCAGCATCCTGAAGACGTAGTTTTTCCAATCGGCCTTCGGCTTCCTTTAATTCACTTTGACAACGTTCAAGCAAGACAGAACCCTCTTCAAATCGCGTCAATGTTGTTTCTAAATCCATGCCACCACGTTCGAGTTCTGCCACAATAGATTCCAATCGGCGAAGTGCATCTGAATAGGTTTGTTCTGTCATTATTCTCCCTCTCTCTGTTGTATATTGTCAATGTTTGCGTCTGCTGTGCCGTCAGCAAAATGTAAGGAAACAGTCTCTCCAGTTGTTAAATCCTTGACCGTTGCGACGACTTCGCCTTTCTCATTGGTTGTCATCAAATATCCACGCTCTAAAACTCGTTGTGGATGTGCAGCCAGAAGTGTTCCTTCGAGCATAGCCAATCTCTGTTTATTGTTTTGGATCGTAGATTTGACAAAACCATTGAGATCATTCCCAAGTCGTTCTAAATGGCGTACTGCATTGTCTAGACCTTTCGATGGAGCAAGGCGCAGACGTAATTGCAACTGTTGTAATCGTAAATTTTCTTCATCAAATCTACGAATTGAACTTCTATGCAGTCGATCTTCCAAATCTACCATGAGCGAAAGGACATCATCAAGAATTGGAACTGCTAATTCGATAGCATGGCTAGGTGTTGATGCTCGAACATCAGCAACAACATCACTGACAAGTAAATCAGATTCGTGCCCAACCGCAGAGATTACAGGGACAGGCATTGCTGAGAGAGCTCTGGCGACGGGTTCGAGATTGAATGCCCACAAATCCTCAGGAGACCCACCACCTCGCCCAACAATGACTACATCAACAGGAGGAATACCAAGTTGTGCTGAATGCTCACTACGACTTAGGGAACGAGCAACAGAGAGGCCACGAGTAATCTCTTCAACCGCCTTATCACCTTGAACAGTTACGCCGATAACGGTTCTTCTCAAGCCAGGCCATCGTGTCTCCGAGAGGCGAAGCATATCTGCAAGTGCTGCGGAATCTTTTCCTGTAATAATGGCAAGATGTTTTGGAAACAACGGCAGTGATTTCTTTTCTCGATCGAGCACACCTTCTTTCTGCAAGGTTTCTAACAATTTTTGTCGTTCTTGCTCGAGGGCACCAATCTTACGAATAGGCTCAATTCGTTCTACAATGAGTTGTAATTGCCCACGTCCAGCATAAACATCGACATTTCCCAGAACAATGACTTCCTGACCTTCTTCAATTCCAGATGGGATTCTACAGCGGCCTTTCCAAATGACGGCACTCATCTGACCATTATCATCTCTCAAACTGAAATATGTATGTCCGGATGGGTAAGGTTTCCATTGTCGAATTTCACCACGAACCAAGCAATTCCTATTTCGTTCATCAGAGCGTAAACGATTGCGTAAGGACTGAACAAATTCGCCGATAGCAACTGGCTCACTCCCGTCCATAAACACTCATCACGTCGATAGTTCTTGAACACGACTCTTTGTATTCAAGAAGAATAGATGGTAAAAGCGGTATCAATCCCACCTTTTCAAAGGGTAGCGACGTATATGACCCACTGCAAGCCCATGTGTATGGGAGAGATGAATCAAAGGGTACTATGGAGAAACCCATGAATACAAACTCCAATATGCTTGGATTAAGCAAGTATTTGAATAGAAATTGGAACTTTGAAACAGTCAGTAATGAGAAGAACGCGATAATCCCGAAAACAACGTAAATCAGATTTCGTTCTTTACTGGGATGGTCTTACACAATTATGCTCTGTTGAAATGGTGTGGCCACACATTCCACATTCAGTACAGTGTTTTTTCTGACAGACTGCATTCCCGCAACTCCTGTTCCATCGTTTGAGTAATTCTTGACCTTCTAGCATATCTTCTTCTGTAATCCTTTCAGGAGGTTTTCTAATGCTAATATTCAAGGTTAACAATAATGGGTGAATCATATCCCATTTCTGCTTCCATGATGTTGCTGGTTCTGACAGAACCAATCTAATTATTTCGAAAAACCTGCCATCTTCAATTCTGCTGAATGTTCTTTCTAACTCATTGATTTTCCACCATGCAATGTAATCCTCGTCATCCATGTTGGATCTATGTAATTCGATTATTTAAACTACTTATTGAAAACAAGGGGGGCCGTTGTATTTGTATACAGCCACATGGGTACCCTGCCATCAGTATCTCACGCTTGGGTGTTGGATGGATAAAAAATTCAGTTCTTTACAAGGGCTGATTAACTAAGGGTTGCACCAATCAGGGAACTTCCCATTTGATTCTGCATTTTCTATCT